>Ga0209491_10002977_pt1 | contig 28850 bp, 27 predicted proteins | sample BON02_FD_187213 | JGI IMG/M metagenome (GOLD analysis project Ga0209491, IMG submission 187213) | Freshwater microbial communities from Lake Bonney liftoff mats and glacier meltwater in Antarctica - BON-02 (SPAdes) (version 2) | ecosystem: Environmental > Aquatic > Freshwater > Ice > Glacier...
GTCGCCCTTGGCAGCAATTTCATACACTTTGGCCATGAAGCCATCAGGCGCGCCGATACAGCCGTGGCTGGCATAGCCATTTTCAACCGTTGAACCGCCGTGGATGGCAATCCCGTCCCAAGTCAGGCGCAGTGTCCATGGCATGGGTGCATTGTTGTATTTTTCCGAAACATTATGCCGTTCCTTGGTCAGGATCGGAAAGATGCCAAGCGGCGTAGGGTGATCGTCCGTACCCAGCAGCACTGCCGCTGCGCCAATTTCATAGCCGCCGCGAAATACCGAAATCACCCGGGCATCCAAATCCACCGTCATGACCAGTGGCCCGTCAGCTACGCCTTCATCATCCCAGTGCCATTCGCCATATTTGATCGGGCCGGTTATCGGCAGGATACGCTTGATGAAGAATGGATTGTCCTTTGCGGGATCATCCTTGGGCGGGACCGGCTGAACGACTGGTTCCGCGATCATTTCAAGATCACTGGAAGTTGCAGCTATGGCCTGTTCCAGCGCAGGCGTGTTCGCATCAGCGGACAGCATATCACCGGCAAGGGTGGCGCCGCCAAGCGCCAGCACCAATGCCGCAGTCGCGCCGCCAATCCATTTAAACATCGGGTCCATAGTGAAATAATGCCGCAAAACAGCGCGGTTTACCAGCGCCGCCGGTCCACCGTCCCGTCAAGAGACGTCAGAAGGTCAAAGATTAACGCCTAACCATGAGCCCCGAATTCATTGGCAATTGCGGTACTGATTTGCCGGGTCAAATCATAGGCGCGTTCCAGCGGGTCAATGTATTCGCGCTGGATGGCGGCATAACCTGTGCCGTCTCCATCGGGATAATCGCTGGGTTCCGTGATGTCGAAATCGCCCAATTTGGGGAAACTGGTCGGATAGGCCCGCCGCAATTGCGCCAATGCATCGTCGATCCGTAAAGTGAAAACCATTTCCAGCACATCATCGCGGCTGATGTCATTGGCGCGGCTAAAGGCCGGGATCGACACCGCTTTTAGGAACATATGCTGCAGCAGCGCCAACCGCAGAGCTTGCAAAACGCCGATCGTGCGGCGAGTGTGCTCCCGGTCGGGTAGCGGAGACTCGTCCGGTATCAGCTCCAGCAAGCGGTGCAATTTGAGCGCATCAACCCGCAGACGGCTGGCAAGGCGGCGGAACACGCCTGTCCGGTCATCCTTGGTCAAATATTCAGCCAATGCCTCGCATGCGTCGGACAGGTGGCTTTCCGTGCCGCGATAGGGGCGGCTGGCCCAATAGGCGGAATTGAACAATTCGCCAAAGGCCGCGACGGTCTTGATGCTGGCCAATGCATTGGCGGCGCGCAGCAAGCGGACCAATTGGCGGCCGCGCTCACTATCCTGTAGCAGCGATGCCACGTCTTCATAATTGCCATCCGCCGCGCTGCCGACCCCGGCAATTACATTCACCGGATAGCCCAATTGTTGCAGGATCGAATTGTGCGGAATTGCGCGGATCTGGCGCAAATTCATATCGCGGTCGGCCGATAGATCGGACTGGCGGCGTGATTTCCGGCTGCCCGTTTCATTCAGCAGGCCCAGACCGAATGCGGTAATCGCCCGGCTATAGGTCGAGCTTTCCAGATGATCCCGTTGGTGCGAACGGATCGCCCGATAGAAATCGAGACTAAGGTCGGTCCGGCGGTAAAACGGATCGGTCGGCGCATCGGGATCGGTTTCTGACGGCCGATTTTCTGCAATCCGCGTTAGCGTGGCCAGCGCCAGTTCCGGCTTGGCGAAGAACATATAGCCATCGCCGCCCTGAAAACTGACTTCTGGTTCCAGCCGGATTCCGGCGCGCACAAAGCGGCGGCGGGTCCACGGGCTGAGAGGCCATGCCAGCCGGTCGGCAAAGCTTTCCGGATGCGCGCCGCGGCCCATGCTTTCGCCGTGAGTGTTGAAAATCAGCGCGGCGACATCGGTCATCCCGTTCTTGCGCATGGCATCGGCCATCCGGCCCTGCAGCCGTTCAATCGCCAGGCTAGCGGGTATTTGCCCGACAAACCGTCCTGCATCGGAAAATCCGGTCTGGATCGCGACCCTGCCGCGCACCCGGGCATATTCCTGATAAATCGGTTCTGCCAGCAGCGCATCAAGGAAGCGCCCGCCATGTTCCAGCGCACTTTCTGTTTCAAACAAGGGTGATACATCGACCTTGTCCTCGATCCCGAACAAGCGGCTGAAATACAATGCGGCAAGGATTGTGCTGGGCTGTTCGCATTCGGCAATCAACATCCGGATCGGCGCATCGCTGTCCACATGTTGGAGGATTTGCGCCATCGCCAGAAACTGGCGAATGGCGGTGCTGCTTTCGATTGCCAGCGCCGCGAAATTGGACCGCAGCGGTTTCACCGTGGCCAGCAACTCGCGCAAGGTCGCCATCGCGCCCTTGCTGCCCAGATCCAGCGTATTATCCGGGTCGATCAACCGCCGGATGGCATTGTGTAATTGGCTGGAATTTACCCGGAAGTGAATCCAGCTCATCCCCAGCCCATCGGCCCGCATCGCTGCCGCGAGTGTTTTCAGGTGGACCGCGCGAGCGGAATCGGCTGATTTTGCCTCATTTTCCAGCGCGTCGATCATCGGGGTCAGCGATAGCAGCTTGGCCGGATCGGCCTGCGTCAACCGATTGGCGGCGGCGGACAATTCGGCGGGCTGGGACAAATCCCCTCGGAAATCACTGGTCCGGTCATGGGTATATTTCGCCGCGGCATTTAGCTCAGGCAGCAGTGGATGCTCGCTGTCGAATGCCGCCAATGTCGCAGCATAGCGGTCCAACCGCTCAGCCTTTTCGGACAAGCGGAAGCCGATGGAATCGAACCAACGAATATCCGTCCGCCCGTCCATGTCATAACCGACCCAGCTGGCAAATCGGACCGGCAGCGGCGCCAGATCGAGCCATTGATCCGGCCATTTCGCCCGGCCTTGTTCCAGAGCCTGGCCCACGATGACATCGCGCGCATCTTGTGCATGGGCGATGGCCTGCATTGCGCGGCCATGTTCATAGGCGAGCGTAATCTCGGGGCGTTCACCGCCAACCGGGCAAACCAGATCGGAAATGTCTTTATCGCTGCTGGCAGCTGCGGCGACGGCCTGTGTCTGGGCGGGAGACAGCAGAAAAGTCGGGTGGGCAGTAAACACAGCGTGCATCGCAGGCTGCTGCCAGCGCGCGCGGAATTGTTCGAAACTCTCGCTGGCATCTTTGGGCGCGAGCGCGGCGATATTCGCTGCTGGAGAAACCGGCGCGACCAGTCGCCGCAGCCGTTTGGCGCGGCTTTCCAAGGCATCGCAGTCCAGTTCGCTGACCAGTCCCTGCACAGTGTCCAGGGTCAGCTCACCATTTTCCAGCTTGCGCGATAAGTCGAGCGAGAGCTGGAACACCGGATTGAACAGCGGCGTTTCGCGCGTCTGAATGTGTAATTGCTGCAAATGTTCGGTCAGTCCGGCGATGGTATTGTCGAATTTAGTCATCCGAAAGGGCCCCCGAGCGCAGCGGCCTCGCGGGCCATCGCTTCGATTTTTGCGCCATCGGGCGCGCCCTTGGGGGCAACCCAGCTGCCGCCGACGCACAGCACCGGATCGAAGGCGAGCCATTCGGCTGCATTGGCCAGGCTGATGCCGCCGGTGGGGCAGAATTTACATTGACCAAACGGAGCCGCCAAAGCTTTCAGCGCGGGTAATCCGCCAGCCGCCATCGCGGGGAAAAATTTGAAATGGGTCAGCCCAAGGTCGAGCCCCATCATGATGTCGCCAGCATTGGCGATACCGGGCAGAAACGCTACATCGTGTTGAATCGCAGCCTGCGCCAAAGCGGGGGTCAAGCCGGGGGAAACGATAAATTCGCAGCCTGCATCGAGCGCAGCCTCGAGATCGGCTTGATTAACCACCGTGCCTGCGCCGACAATCGCGCCCTTGACCTGTTTCATGGCCCGGATCGCGTCCAGTGCCTGCGGCGTGCGCAAGGTAACTTCCAAGGCGGGCAGTCCGCCAGCAACCAGAGCTTCTGCCAAGGGGACCGCGTGCGCGATATCGTCGATAACGATGACCGGAATCACCGGTGCTGCGCGCATAATGGCTTCAATATTGCTCATGAATGATCCCTAAAAAATGCTGCCGCGGCGCCGAACAGACCGGGCTGCGGATGAATGATCAATTTAACCGGAATACTGGCCATCAGGGTTTCGAACCGGCCCTTGGCCTTAAACCGCTGGGCGAAACCTGATGTTAGCAGTGTTTCGCGAATCCGGTAGCCAAGGCCGCCAGCGATTACCACGCCGCCAAAGCCGCCTTGCACCAGCGCAATATCGCCTGCCACGCTGCCTAGCGAAAGGCAGAATCGGTCAACGGCGGCAGCGGCCAGGCTGTCTTCGCCGGAAATGCCCTTGGTCCAAATGGCAATATCATCGAGTTCAGGGACGGCCTTACGTTCCATCGCAGCGAGTGTCTGATAGATGTCGGAGATCGCTGGACCGGCCACCACGCGCTCCACCGAAACGCGGTTATGGCGTTTGCGTAGGCGCGCCAAAATGGCGTCTTCAATGGTGTCGAGCGGGGCGAAGTCGATATGGCCGCCCTCTGTTGCTTGTACCCGGTAATTGGCGGGATTTGTGCCGTCCCCGCCGCGCCACAAATGGGCTACGCCCAGTCCGGTGCCTGGGCCCAGAACACTGATCGTGCCATTTTGTGCCAAGGGCTTGTCGGGACCTGCCAAATGGATGAACTGGTCCTCGTCAGCACGGGCGACGGCATGGGCCACGGCCTCGAAATCATTGACTATTGTCAGCCGGTCCACGCCGAGCTTTCCCTGCGCGAGAGATGGCCGGATAATCCATGGATTGTTGGTGAAGCGGATCACATCGCCGCCAACCTGACCGGCAATCGCAATCGCCGCAGCATTGGGCAGGGTGCCCCCGCTGCGGCCGCGAAAATCTTCCCATGCAGTTTGGAAGCTGGCATGGTCTTCGGTGTGCAATGTCTCTGGTTCGCCGAGCGAAATTGCGCCGCTCTCGCTGATCGAGGCAATAGCGAAGCGGGCGTGGGTGCCGCCAATATCTACGGTGACTATTTCCATATTTTGCTCCGTCATAGGTCAGCGGTTGCGAGCATGGCCGAGCCGCCTTTTTCCGCTTCATCGGCAGCATTGCGGAACATGGCGAATAATTCGCGGCCCATCCCGCTGGCGGGCGGCGGTTGCTGGGCCGGGTCACGGGCAGATAAATCTGCGGTGGTCGAAAGCGTCCCGTTAACTGCGCACAGGCGGATCAAATCGCCATCTTGCAGCAGAGACAGCGGCCCGCCGCCAAGCGCCTCAGGTGTGCAATGAATTGCAGCGGGCACTTTGCCGCTGGCGCCGGACATCCGCCCATCGGTTACCAGCGCAACCTTGTATCCCCGGTCTTGCAACACGGCCAGCGGCGGGGTCAGCGCGTGCAATTCCGGCATGCCATTGGCGCGTGGCCCTTGGAAGCGGACGACGACCACGACATCGCGGTCCAATTCGCCTTTGGAGAATGCCTCGGCCACTGCATGCTGGGTGGAGAATACACGGCAGGGTGCCTCAACGGTATATCGGTCTGCGGCAACTGCGCTGGTCTTGAAAGTGGCGCGGCCCAAATTGCCGGTCACCAGCCGCATGCCGCCATCTGCCTGGAATGGGTCAGAGGCAGGGCGCAGCATGGTGTCGTCACCGCTTGCGCCAATTGGTCGCCAGACCAAATCGTCACCGTCCAGCCCCGGCTCCTGCGCATAGGCGCCCAAATCTGCGCCGCCGACAGTCATGATGTCGCGGTGCGCCAGGCCTGCATCGAGCAATTGACCGATGACATAACCCATCCCGCCCGCGCTGTGGAAATGGTTCACATCGCCCGATCCATTGGGATAGACCCGTGCCAGCAAAGGCACAGCAGAGGATAATTCGTCCAGATCGGTCCAGTCGATGATTACGCCCGCAGCCCGCGCCATGGCCGGAATGTGGATTGCATGGTTGGTTGATCCGCCAGTGGCGAGCAAGCCAACGGCAGCGTTGATAATCGCCTTTTCATCGATGCAGCGGCCCAGTGGGCGGTAATCATTGCCGTCCTTGCCGATGGCGGCCACGCGGTGAACGGCGGACCGGTCCAGCGCCTGACGCAGTTTCGTGCCCGGCTGGATGAAGGCAGAGCCGGGCATATGCAGCCCCATCATTTCCATCATCATCTGGTTGGAATTTGCGGTGCCGAAGAAGGTGCAGGTGCCGGGCGAGTGATAGCTGCCGCTTTCACTTTCCAGCAATTCGGCGCGGCTGGCTTTGCCCTCCGCATAGAGCTGGCGGACGCGCTGTTTTTCTTTGTTGGGAATACCGGTCGGCATCGGGCCGGAGGGCACAAAAATCGCGGGCAAATGGCCAAACCGAAGCGCGCCGATCACCAGACCGGGCACGATCTTGTCGCAAATCCCCAGCAGCAGACTGCCGTCATACATCGCATGGCTGAGCGCGACCCCGGTGCTGAGCGCGATGACATCGCGGCTGAACAGGGACAGCTCCATCCCGTTCTCACCCTGTGTGACCCCGTCACACATCGCCGGGGTTGCGCCCGCAACCTGAGCAGTCGCGCCAACTTCGCGCGCGTAAACCTTCAGCCGTTCGGGATATCGGCCATAGGGCTGATGTGCCGACAGCATGTCATTATATGCGGTCACGATGCCGATATTGACCCCGCGCCCGGTCTTCAGCTTCGCCTGATCTTCCAGCGCCCCGGCATATGCATGGGCGAGATTTGAACAGGACACCGCATTACGGTCTGGCTGGTTGGCAGCTTCATGCTCGATCAGATCGAGATAGCGGCGGCGGCTGTCCTTGGATCGTTCAATGATCCGGTCGGTGACGCGGTCGAGCGTGGGGTTGAGGTTACTCATGCCAAGTTACTCCGTCGCGTTCCGCAAGTGCAATTGAGGCACTCGGCCCCCAGCTTCCAGAAGTGTAGGCCTTTGGTTCGATCCCGTGGGTTTCCCACAAGGCGCGGATCGCGTCGATCCATTCCCACTGCGCCTCAACCTCGTCACGCCGGACGAACAGCGTCTGGTCACCCTCGATCAAGTCGAGCAGGAGCCGTTCATACGCAATGCGTTGATGCGTTCCTTTGAAAGCATCGGGCATCGCGATATCCAATGGGACGCTGCGCAGGCGGATTCCCTCCCGGTCCAGCCCCGGCACCTTGGCCATCAATGACAGGCTGATATTTTCTTTGGGCTGGATCCTGATCACCAGCCGGTTGGGGGTCATCTTGGCGCCCTTATCAGCGAAGATCGAATGGGGGACACAGCGGAACTGGACGACGATTTCGGTCACGCGTTCGGGCAGGCGTTTGCCGGTGCGCAGATAAAACGGCACGCCCTTCCACCGCCAGTTATCGACATGGGCCTTGATCGCCACGAAGGTCTCGGTGGAGGAATCCTTGCCTAGTTCCTCATCATAGCCAGGGACCGCGACGCCGCCGATAGCGCCCGCGCGATATTGGCCGGTGACGGTTTCATTTTCCGATACTTCGCGGAGCGAGCGCAGAACCTTGACCTTCTCGTCCCGCACAGATGTCGCATCGAAATTGCCGGGTGGCTCCATCGCCACCAGCGCGAGCAATTGCAGCATGTGGTTCTGCACCATGTCGCGGATTGCCCCGGCATCGTCATAAAACGCGACGCGCCCTTCCAGCCCGACGGTTTCGCCAACGGTTATCTGGACATGTTCGATGTGGGCGGCATTCCACAATGGTTCGAAAAGGATGTTGGCAAATCGCAGGGCGAGCAGGTTTTGGACCGTTTCCTTGCCGAGATAATGGTCGATTCGGAAAATTCGGTCTTCGGTAAAGGCCGAGGCGACGGCATCGTTGATCTCGCACGAAGTGCCAAGATCAATGCCGAGCGGCTTTTCCAGTCCGATCCGCACATTGCCGGTGGTCAGCCCCGCATGCTTCAATCCGGCAATTGTCGGTTCGAACAGGCTGGGCGCAGTTGACAGGAAAATTGCCAGGCCGTGTTCGGGCCCATCAGCAGATTTTCCGACCTTTGCTGCCAGATCATCAAATCCTTCCAACGTGGTCGCATCCAAACCTTGATAGGTTAGCCGGTTGAGAAAACTCGCCATCGAACCGCGGCGGTCGGCAGGCAGGAATTTCTCCAGCGCCGCGCGGGCAAAGTTACGAAATTCGCTATCGTTCATTTCAGACCGGGCGGTGCCGATAATCCGCACATCCGGGCCAAGCAATCCATCAGCATCTAGCGCGCATAGCGACGGCAGCAGCATGCGCTGCGATAAGTCACCCGTGGCACCGAACAAAAGCAGTCGATCAGCAGTGAATTTCATGCGCGCATTATCCTTGCGAGAACTGGACAATCCCAGCCTAGCATAATGGCTATGCGTATGCGCCACCAATGTCACGAGTGGGGCGCAGCAAATACGAATGCACGGAAACCCGGCAAACGCCTAAGTTTTGGTCACATTGACTTCCATATAGGTCAGCTTGGTCGCGCCGAAGGTGGTCATGAAGCTGACATCGGCGGCATCGCGGCCCACACCGATCTTCACCATTTCGTGGGCATTGGCCATTCCGGTTGCGTCTACCAATTGCCATGTGCCTGCGCCAACGCCGGGATCGCCCCCCGGATCGGACAGAAATACCTCCGCTACGGCATGAAAGTCAGGCGGCTCGACCCCAGGGGCATAGACGCTGCAATAGCGCGCCGGAACACTCGCCGCGCGGGCCAGCGCGATCATCACATGGGTGTAATCCCGGCAAACTCCGCGCCGCTCGGTAAAGGTGTCGATCGCGGTTGTATTGCTGCCAGAACTGCCCGGAGCATAGGTGAAGTGTTCCTTGATCCAGTCGCGCATCGCCGCAATCTTCGCGCCGCCGGACAATTCGCCGAATTCGGAATCCACGAATGATTGTAGTTTGTTGGCCTGACAATACCGCGAATCGAACAGGTACTGGATCGTCTCGCCCGGTAGTTCATGCGGATGAAGCCGGTCCAGCGATGCCAATTCCGGGATTTTACGATCTACCTCGACCAGCGCATCATAATCGATCGCATAATTGCCGTTGATCCGCAGCATCAGACGTTCCCCGATACTGTCCTGTGCGGGGATACGGGCGAGGTGGTCCGATTGGCCGAGCTTGGTTTCCGACGAAATAATCCGCTGTTCGGGGATCGCCGCAACCTCGAATTGCAGCAGGGTATCAGTTGGCTCTTCAAGCTCGAACGACAGGCGGACGGAGATGGAAACGGTCATGGGTGCTGAATGTTTGACGGGGGAATTCGAGCCGGTTGGTCTTATTGTCAAACGATCACGCCGAACAGATCATGCGCGTCGGCATCTTCAACCTCGGCCTGAACAATGTCACCCGAAGCGAGATTGGCAGGCACATTGCGGAGGAAAAAATTACCGTCAATTTCGGGCGCATCGGCCTGACTGCGGCCGGTTGCTCCGGTATCGCCATCTTCGTCGGGTTCGCCCACTTCGTCGATAATCACGGGCAGGGTGCGGCCGATCTTGGCTTCCAGCTTGGCAGCGCTGATCCGCGCGGTGACTTCCATCAACCGGGCATAGCGTTCTTCCTTGATTTCTTCCGGCACATGATCGGGCAGGGCGTTGGCCTGCGCCCCGGCAACCGGTTCGAAGCGGAATGCGCCCACGCGGTCCAGTTGCGCTTCTCCCAGCCAGTCGACCAGATAATTGAAATCATCTTCGGTCTCGCCGGGAAATCCGACCACGAAGCTGGAACGAACCGCGATGTCCGGGCAAATGTCGCGCCAGTTTTTCAGCCGCTCGAGGACTTTCGCTTCGTTCGCGGGGCGCTTCATCCGCTTCAAGACGCTTGGTGAAGCATGCTGGAAAGGGATGTCGAGATAGGGCGTCAGCAGCCCTTCCGCCATCAGCGGGATCACCGCATCGACATGGGGATAGGGATAGACATAATGCAGCCGTGTCCAAGGGGTCTCACCCTGCGGCGTGCGTAACTGACCCAGTTCGCGGGCGAGATCCGTCATGTGGGCGCGGACCTCGCGGCCTTTCCACTGGCGCGGATCGTGGCGCGTATCGACACCGTAAGCACTGGTGTCCTGACTAATCACCAGCAGTTCCTTGGTTCCCGCCGCGATCAGTTTTTCCGCTTCGCGTAGCACCGCATCGATCCGGCGGCTGGCAAGTTTTCCGCGCAGGTCGGGGATGATGCAGAAGGAACAGCTGTGGTTGCAGCCCTCGGAAATTTTCAGATAGCTGTAGTGGCGCGGGGTAAGTTTGACATCGGGCTGGGGTATCAGGTCGACGAACGGCCCTTGGCTAGGCGGCGCTGCTTCGTGCACTGCTGCCACAACATCTTCATATTGATGCGCGCCGGTGATCGCCAGAACCTGCGGATGGGCAGCGCGAATCGCATCGGCCTCGTCGCCCATGCAGCCCGTTACGATTACCCGGCCATTTTCCGCGATAGCCTCGCCAATCGCAGCCAGGCTTTCTTCCTTCGCGCTGTCGAGAAAACCGCAGGTGTTGACCAGCACCACGTCCGCACCGGCATAATCGGGGCTCATCGCATAGCCATCGGCCCGAAGCCGAGTGAGGATCCGTTCAGAATCGACGAGCGCCTTGGGACAGCCGAGGCTGACCATACCGACCTTCTTCTGGTCCGAGATTGTTGTTGCGGTGTTCATGATTGGGCCGCGCCCTACACCCATCAGGCAGATTGCGCTATAGCTGCGATCATGGGCAAGCGCTGGATGGGCGCAGTTGGCCTGACAGAAGAGCAGATCAAAGAAGGCAGCATGGGCCTCATCTATGGCGGCGCCTTCTTATTTTCGTTGCTCGCCAGCTGGACGCTGGCACATACTTATGCGTCCTATGCCTACGAATTATCGTTCTATGCGAAAGTGTTGCTGTCGTTCGGTGTCGCGCTAGGCTTTGTCGTGCCTGCAATTGGCACGAATTACCTGTTCTCGCAAAAGAGCAAGGCGTTGTTCTTCATCGATGCGGGCTATTGGCTGCTATTCTATATTGCGATGGGCGTCGTCCACGCCGCCCTTGGCTGATGGTTCCGCGGGCAGCAGCGGTCGTTTAGTCGCTGCCGTTGCTGTCGCCATCGTGATTTGATGTCGGAACGATTTCGACAATGATGTCGCCCGCTTGCAAATTCTGGCATCCATCTTCCCAGAAGCCCAGCGCCTTGCCATCGCGGTAAACCCGCAGGCCGCGGCCGCCACTTTTGAGTTCCGAGATCGGGCCGCCGCACTCTTCGGGCAAGACTTCGCGTTCGATCAATTGCACTCGCCCGCTGACCGATGCCAGATCAGCCAGATAGTCTGCGATATGCGCGCCCTTTGCGGACCCGGCGAGGAGCAAGCCGGTAAATCGGACCGGATTGATGACATTGTTGGCACCGGCCTGACGAGCGAGGAATTCATTGTCATCTGCGCGTACGACTACGCTGATCGGCACATTAGGCGCCAGATGACGCACGGTCAGAACGATCAGGATCGAGGTATCGTCGCGTCCGGCGGATACCAGAATGGTTTGCGCCTCTGAAATACGAACGGCCTTCAGCGTTTCGTCCCGCGTTGCATCACCGGCCAGGACATTGCAGCCCATTGCCTCGGCCTCCAGAAGGTTTTCCTCGTCCGGGTCGATCACCACGATATCACGCGGATCGGTACCTCGCGCGATCAACTCGTTGACCGATTCCGATCCGCTGACGCCGAAGCCCAGCACCACAATGTGGTTTGAAAGCTGTTCTTGGATGCGGGCCATGCGGAAATTCTCCCAACTGCGTTTGATGATGAAATTATATGCCGTACCAACGAAAATAAAGAATACAGCAAAGCGGATCGGGGTCACGATGATTGCTTCGACCATCCGGGCCCGGTCACTGATCGGGGCAATATCGCCAAAGCCGGTAGTGGTGATGGAAATCATCGTGAAATAGACGATATCGGTGAAACTTACTTCGCCGTCCAGATTATCGACTAGACCCCCGCGATCCCACCAGTGAATAAGGATTACGATCGAAATCAGCAGCAGCGCCATGCCGATCCGGATGCCCAGATCGCCCCAGACCGGGATATTTACCGCACGGCGAAGGGGCTGAAATCTCGGCCCCTTAAACATTCGCCGTTTTTTTCGGGCTGGCAGGAGTTGGGGCTTTTGGATCATCGGTCTCAATTGCGCTTCGCTGGTAAACTGGCTGCGGGATTTACCGGAAGCTGATTCTGGCGGATTTCGAAATGCAATTCAATGCGGTTGGCTGCGCCTGCATCGCCCGCAATACCGATGCGCTCGCCGCCCTTGACCACTTCGCCTTCGGTAACGGTCACTCGGGCGAGATGGCCATATACGCTGTGCCAGCCATTACCGTGATCGATTACCACCATGCGGCCAAACCGTTTGGGCTCCGCGCCAGCAAAGATCACGGTGCCGGATGATGAAGCGCGCACCATATCACCGACATTGGCAGCGAAATCGATCCCGTCATGGCCGCCCCCATCCGGGCGCATGGTGAAACCAAGTAGCACTTCGCCATCATGGGGATAGCGGAAATAGGGTTTGGTCGGCGTCGACGTAACCGGAATTTCCGCACTCATCACCGCCGGGATAATCAGCTTCTGACCGATCCGAATGGAATTGGGCGAAGCCAGTCCGTTGGCAATGGCGATGTCACCTGACGGTACGCCATAATGATTGGCGATGCCGCCCAATGTCTGGCCCTTTGTGACCGTATGATTGCGCTGGCGGGGTATCTGCAATTTCTGTCCGACGCGGACATTATAGGGTTCGGCGAGACCATTTGCTGCCGCGATTACTGCCGGGGGCACTCCGGCGCGGTTGGCGATGCCGCCGAGGGTTTCGCCTTCCGCCACGACATGTTCGGTTTCAGAGCTCGGATCGCTCGCGGCCACCAGCATGGGGGCGAGCAGGGCCAGCGCGAATAACCGCAAATGCCGCATCATGCGCTAAACCGATCGGCAATATTGCCCAGCGAAGAATGATGGGTCAGGTCGAGGTGAAGCGGCGTCACCGAGATATAGCCTTCATCAATCGCCTCCAGATCGGTACCATGATCCAGCGTATGCTCGATCGCGTCCAGACCGAACCAATAGTATGTCTGGCCGCGCGGGTCACGCCCCTCGACCACATTTCCCCGCGAATAGTCGTGAAACCCCTGCCGTACAGCGCGGATTCCCTTGACCTTTTCCGGCGCGAGCGCAGGGAAATTGACGTTGATCAGCGTGCGCGATGGCAGCGGCGTATCGAGCAGCGGGGCGAGGACTTTCGCACCCCATGCGCGCGCGGTGTCGAACGCCTGCTTGCCATTCCATTCAGGGGAATAGACCTGACTGAAGGCAATTGACCGCACCCCTGCCAACGCGCCTTCGATGGCGGCAGACACAGTGCCGGAATAGGTTATATCGTCGCCCAGATTGGCCCCGTGATTGACGCCGGACAGGATCAAATCGGGCGCCGCATCGATCACTTTGCGCAAACCCAGCGTGACCGAATCCGTTGGAGTGCCAGTAACGGCAAAGCGCCGCGGCCCATGCTTTTGCAGCCGCACCGGTTTGTTCAGCGTCAACGAATGCCCCGCGCCGGATTGCTCCTCGCTCGGTGCGCAAATCCAGATATCATCGCTGAACTGACGGGCAATTTCCTCCAGCACGGTCAGGCCGGGGGCGTGGATGCCATCGTCATTGGTGATCAGGATACGCATTATGTCTCCGGCGTCAGTTGCTCAACGCCGCCCATGTAGGGTTTGAGCGCGGCCGGAACCGTAACACTGCCGTCCTCATTCTGGTAATTTTCCAGTACTGCCACCAGCGTACGCCCGACCGCAAGGCCGGAGCCGTTGAGGGTATGGAGAAACTCGGTGGCCTTTGCGCCCGCTGGTTTGTAACGGGTGTTCATCCGCCGCGTTTGATAATCGCCGCAATTGGAGCAGGAGGAAATCTCGCGGTAGGCGGCCTGTCCGGGCAGCCACACCTCCAGATCATAGGTCTTGCGCGCGGTCGCGCCCATATCGCCGGTGCATAGCAGCATGGTGCGATAGGGCAGCTCCAGCGCCTCCAGCACGCCCTTGGCCGCGCCTAGCATCCGCTCGTGCTCGGCTTCGCTATCCTCGGGGCGGACGACACTCACCAGCTCGACTTTCTCAAACTGATGCTGGCGGATAAAGCCGCGCGTATCCTTGCCCGCCGCGCCCGCTTCGCTGCGGAAACATTGGGTCAGGGCGGTCATGCGAATGGGCAGCCGTGCCTCGTCGACGATCTGTTCGCGCACTGCATTGGTCAGGCTGACTTCGGCGGTGGGGATCAGCCAGCGGCCATCGGTGGTCTGAAACAGATCCTCGGAAAATTTCGGAAGTTGTCCGGTGCCATAGACCGCCTCGTCCCGCACCAACAGCGGCGGGGCGCATTCGGTATAGCCGTTTACGCTGGTCTGATGGTCGAGCATAAATTGCCCCAACGCCCGGTGCAGCCGGGCAATTCCGCCACGCAGAAAAGTAAACCGCGCGCCAGAAATCGCCGCGCCGGTCTCGAAATCGAGACCCAGCGCTGGTCCGATGTCAGCGTGTTCTTGCGGCGTGAAGGAAAATTCGCGCAGGTCGCCCCACTTTGCCAGTTCGATATTTTCGTCTTCGGAAACGCCAATCGGCACGTCGTCAGCGGGCAGATTGGGCAGGGCAGCCATTGCCGCGTCCAGCTGCGCCGCTAACTGCCGATCTTCATCCTCCAGCGCGGGCATGGTCTGTTTCAGTTCGGCGACCTCGGCCTTCAGGCTTTCGGCCTTGTCCTTGTCGCCCTGGCCCATAGCCTGACCGATCGCCTTGGACGCTTCATTACGGCGCGCCTGTGCGTCCTGCACCTTGGCGGTGACAGCGCGGCGGCGCGTGTCCAGATCGAGGATCGCGGAAGAAACAGGCACGACCCCGCGCCGTGCCAGTGCAGCATCGAATGCTTCGGGATTCTCGCGGATAAAACGGATGTCATGCATAGGGCGGAGCTATGCCGCCAAGGCCGCTCATGCGCAAGTCGTCCGACAGATTACCTAGGGCAGCTGCTGATCCCGAACAGCGAATAGATCGGACAAATTCTGACCAGTCCGGTGATCAGCGGGATCAAGCCGACCCAACCCCATGCGGATTTCGGCCCGAAGAAGACCATAGCAATTAACACCAGTCCGAGCAGGATACGGAACATCCGGTCCATGGTTCCAACATTGTTCTTGAACATCTTGTTTCTCCTGTAATGAACCCTTCATGCGCCTGGTCGCGGTATGTTTCATTGATCTGGATCAAACCAAATTCCGGACCATAGCTGCTGTTGAACAGACATCGGTTCACCGCCGTAAATTTGAGAGGAACTGACGATCTTGCCCCCGCCATCCCGCCGTGCAGTTCATTTTGTCGGTTTCCGTGATGATCGGTATTGGAACGCTGTGCGAATCTGGGGCGAGCCTGATTTCATTCACGAGATTTGGGATCATTATGCCCGGCACGATATGGCGCCCGAAGACATCGTGATCTTTGCACATGGCGAGTGGGACCGCCCGCCACGCAGTTATTCAGCTGGGTCCAAGAAAATTCCCGGAACCGGAAAGGCACCTGCCAGTTGATCTTCCAACAAGGAGATTGAAATGATTGGTAAGATTATTGGCGCTTTCGCCGGTTCGAAACTCGCCAAATCAACTCGCAGAATTGGCGGGCCGGGCGGGGCAGTTTTGGGTGTGGGTGCCGCCGCCATCGCCAGACGCGTCAGCCTGCCAGCCTTGGTCGCGATCAGCGCAGGCGGATATTTCGTGAAGAAGCGCATGGACAAGAAAGCTGCCGCCGAGACAGCGCGCACCAAGGCAGACATCAAATGAAAAAACGCTGGATATTTCTCGGGGCGGTCGGCGCGGTTGCTGCCGGTGCCGTTTCGTGGGCCGCTGCAGCGAGTAATGTCGAGCAACCGGCCTACAAAGTCCTCGCCAGCAGCGGTGATATAGAAATCCGTGAGTACGGCCCAATGATTGTCGCAGAGGCAAATGTGAAGGGCGAACGGCAAGTCGCAATGAGCGGGGGCTTCCGGATTATTGCCGATTACATTTTCGGCAATAACATTTCGTCCACCGAAGTCGCAATGACAGCACCGGTGACCCAGCAGGCGAGCGAGAAGATCGCCATGACCGCCCCGGTGATTGCGCAGCCCAATTTTCAGAGCGATGATAATATGTGGAAGGTCCGCTTTATCATGCCGTCAGAATATACAATGGAAACCTTGCCAGCGCCGGTTAATCCTGCGGTGTCACTGATCGAAATTCCGACCCGGCGTGTGGCTGCGATCACATTTTCGGGCCGCGGCGGAGATAGCGCCGTTAGCGAGAATGAGACAAAGTTGAATAGCTATCTGGCAACTAACAAGCTGATCCCGGCGTCGCTGCCAATCTATGCGTCTTATGATCCGCCCTGGACCCCGCCGTTCATGCGCCGCAACGAAGTGCTGATCGATCTGCAGGAGTAATGGTGGGCGCGGCAAGGATTGAACCCACGACCCCACCCGTGTGAAGGGTGTGCTCTACCACTGAGCTACGCGCCCGCTCGGCTGACTATGGAGATTACGTATCACCGGCAGGCGCGCGCCATTGCCACGCCCCTGACGGGATAACAAGCGTTTCAGCGGTCTATTGCAGCAACATTTTCGCCATTGCCTCAAACCAGCCCTGCGGTTCCTGAGCCTCAGCACGTGCACGCGGTGAAACGGGGCATTCAAGGCAATATACCTGCATGCCGCGTGTGCCGAGCAGCCGTTCTAGATCGCTCATGACCTGGCCGGTCAGAGCCTGTTGGCGCATCGCGACCATACCGAACAAATCAGTCCTGCCAGAAGTGCGTGCTTCATTGCCGCCAGATACCAGCGATTGGATCAGAGACTGGTAGGGATCGACGTCACCGCCGAGATATTTGACATGCCAATCGCCCGATTCCAGTTTCGCCTGTTTGGCGGCCCAGACAATCGCATCTTCGATCCCGCCATATTGGTCGACCAGCCCAAGTTGACGTGCTGTGCCGCCATCCCAGACCCGGCCCTGACCGATCACATCGGCCTGCTCAACCGATATGCCGCGCGATTGCGCCACCAAAGTGAGGAACCGGCGGTAGCCATCTTCAATCGAGCTTTGCAGGATCGAGTCCACTTCTGGAGTAAATCCGGCCACCAGATCAGGCTGACCTGACAGCGGCGTAGTGGTTACGCCGTCCGCATTTACGCCCCATTCGGCAGCGGCATCTTCAAATGTCGGGATGACTGCGAAAATACCGATGGAACCGGTAATCGTGTCAGGTTCTGCAAAAATTCGGTCACCCGGGGTGGATACCCAATAGCCGCCGCTGGCCGCCAGATTGGCCATCGATACTGCGATAGGAATATCATTCGCCTTGTGCCGCAGGATCGCGCGGCGGATTTCTTCGGAGGCAAAAACTGAACCACCGGGAGAATCGACCCGAACCACCAGTGCGGCCAGATCGTCGCTCAGCGCATCGTCCAGCAGGGCCGCAATCCGGTCACCGCCGGCCGTGCCCGGGCCTGCATCACCATCAACGATTTCACCCGCAATAGTGACCACGCCAATTGCCTTGCCAGGAGTTGATGGCGCGCTGTCCGCCAACCATGGGCCGTATTCGGTATGGGCGAAACTGCCGGGCGTATCGTCCAACCTATTCTCGCCAACGATTTCAGCCACATGCTCGCCAAATTCAGTCCAACTGCCCAATTTATCGACCATGCCAGCGGCCAATGCCGCCTGAGCCAGATCACCGTTGCTGGCCGAAATCCATTCTGCCGGGGTCTTGGTAACCAGATCCATCTTCAGTTGCGGACGAGCCTTCTTGACGTTCGCCTGCCATTCTTCCCACAGCGATCCGTATAGCGCTTCGTAATTCTCGCGGGCTTCGGCTGACATGGAATTGCGGAAATACGGTTCTACCGCGGATTTATAGGTCCCGACTTTATAGACCCGCGCATTCACTTTAAGGTTTTCCAGCAACTCGCTGTAATACAGCCGGGATCCGCCGGGCCCAGCAATTATGGCGCCGCCTAGCGGATCAACCCAAACTTCGCTGGCATGGGAGGCCAGCATCATTGCATCATCACCGTAAATTGTGGCGAATGCCAGGACTGGCCTCTCCGCTGCTTTCGCCCGGTCGAGCGCCGCGCCGACAGCTTCCAAATGAACTTGGCCGCCGCCGACGAAATTGGTCATGTCGAGAACGATGGCTTTGATCCGGTCGTCAGCTGCCGCAGCCTCGATCGCCTGCACCAGATCGCGCGACTGATATTCGCCCATGGGGGCCGAGCCCGACAGCAAGGCCTGAAAGGGATCAATGATCGATTTTTCCTCGACCACCACACCATTCAGTTCCAGCAATAGCGCGCCGTCGCGGATTTGTGCCGGGCTGGGCCGCGCCGTCAGTGCTGCATATAGCAGGGCGAAAAACAGCAGCAGGAACACCAGGCTGAGCCCATCTTTGACCGCAACCAGAAGATGCCAGACTTTACGTGCGAAACTCATGTAACAATTACCCCGGGTTGTAACTCGAACTGATACACTAGTAGCAAGGCATCCGTCGCGCCACAGGAAACCGCTTGAGCGACATACCGGCTTCGACTAGGGACTTGGCTTTAATGACATCGACAGAAAAATCATCGTTTGCTGACTGCTATCCTTCGGGCGGCGCGGCTTTCCCCCACCGCGATCTGTTGGGCATTGGCCAACTGGAACGCCACGAAATCCTGTTCTTGCTGGACGAGGCCGAACAATGGGTCGCGCTCAACAGGCAACCGTCCAAACATAATGATGCGCTGGCCGGGCTGACAATCATCAATGCTTTCTTTGAAAATTCGACCCGCACGCTGCTGAGTTTCGAGATTGCCGGCAAGCGGCTGGGTGCTGACGTGGTCAATATGCACGCAGCGCAATCCAGCGTGAAAAAGGGTGAAACGCTGATCGATACGGCGATCACACTCAACGCGATGCGCGCTGATGCCATTGTTATCCGGCACGGCAGTTCCGGCGCAGTGGCGCTGATCGCCAGCAAGGTCGACTGCCCGGTGTTGAACGCGGGGGATGGCAGCCATGAGCACCCGACCCAAGGTTTGCTTGATGCGCTGGCTTTGCGCCATGCACTGCGGGCGCGGGGCGCAGCGGCGGATGACTTCACCGGTATGAATGTCACTATTTGCGGCGATATCCTGCACAGCCGGGTCGCCCGTTCCAATGTGCTATGCCTGACTGCAATGGGCGCGAATGTCCGGCTGTGCGCGCCGCCTGCGCTGATGCCAGCGGGGATCGAGCGGATGGGCGTGACTACTTTCACGAATTTTGATGAGGCGCTGGCGGGCAGCGATGTCGTGATGATGCTGCGCCTTCAGACCGAGCGGATGGAGGGGCAGTTCATCCCTTCACCGCGTGAGTATCATTACCTGTACGGGCTGACGCAATCACGCTTGGCGAATGCCGCGCCTGATGCCTTGGTCATGCATCCCGGCCCGATGAACCGCGGGGTCGAGATCGACAGCGATGTGGCCGATTTGCTCAACCGGTCGATTATTACCCAGCAAGTGGAAATGGGCGTCGCGATCCGCATGGCAGCGCTGGATGTGCTGACCCGCCGGGCGCGCGGGGTCCCCGGCTGGGGCCATGCAGAAAATACGGGGCAATGGGTATGAAACAGCTCAGACCCCTGACAATCACGAATGGCCGGCTGGTGCTGGCCGATAACGTCACCAAGGGCGCGATCCGATTGGCTGAAGGGCGCATCGCCGCGCTGGGCGAAATTACGCCGCAAGACGGAGACGATATGCTGGACGCCAGGGGCCAATTGATTGCGCCCGGCCTGGTTGATTTCGGAGTATTTGCGGTCGATAAACCCGCGTTTCATTTTGGCGGGATTACCCGCGCTGCCTTGATGCCCGACCAGTCACCGCCGCTAGACGTGCCCAGCCGCGTGCGGTTCGTGGCGCAAAGCGGCAAGCCTGATTTCTGGGTCCACCCGCTTGCCGCTGCAACGAAAGGGCTGGGTGGCAGCGAATTGGCCGAGATTGGCCTGATGCGAGAGGCCGGCGCGCGCGGCGTCGCGACAGGCCGCCAATGGATCGGTGATAGCGGCGCAATGCTGCGGCTGCTGCAATATGCCGCGATGCTTGATCTGGTGGTGGTGTGTCACGCGGAGGATGCCGGAATATCCGGCCACGCGGCGGCCACTGCGGGCGAAATGGCAACGCGGTTGGGTCTGCCAAGTGCCCCTGCAGAGGCGGAGGCGCTGGCCGTCGCACGTGATATTGCGCTGGCCGAAATGGCCGTTGCGCGAGTACATTTCCGGCAGGTGACGACCAAAACTGCGCTCGACCTGATCCGTCAGGCAAAGGCGCGCGGGCTGGCGGTAACAGCGGGGGTTACGCCTGCGCATTTCATGCTGTCCGACCTCGCAACGGCAGATTTCCGCACCTTTGCCCGCCTGTCGCCGCCGCTGCGCGCTGAAAGCGACCGGGAAGCAGTGAGGGAGGCGATTGCGGACGGTACGATCGATGTGATTGCATCGGGTCATGATCCGCGCGGTCCGGAAGATAAACGCCTGCCCTTTGCCGATGCCGAACCGGGCATGGCGGGCGCGGAAACGCTGTTGGCGATGGTGCTGACGCTGGTGCGTGACGAAGTGATTGATCTTGCGCGCGCATTCGAATTGGTTGCTGGCGCCCCGGCGCGGTTGCTGGGTGTTGACGCAGGCGCGCTGACAGCAGGCTACGAAGCTGACATCGCTTTGATCGATCCCGAGAAGCCGTGGATCATCGACAGCCGCAAGATGGAGGCGACCGCTGGCAACACCCCATTCGATGGCCAGCCGACACAAGGCCGGGTCACAAAATTATGGAAAGGCGGCGTTGGCGTTTAGGCGCCCAGCTGCACATCAGGCTGATGCCGGATAACTACCCGGCGGCCTGAATTACCTCCGGCCGCGCTTCTTACGTGCGGCATAGCGTGCATCGCGGGCGGCCTTCTTCTCGGCTTCGCTGACCTTTGGCTTCGCAGAAGCAGCTGCTTTGGCTTCTGCAGCGGCTTCTTCTTCTGCAAGCTGCTGGGCTTTTTCAGAGAGTTGCTGTGCCTTCAATGCCTCGCGTTCCGCAATCTTTGCCGCACGTTTGGCAGCTTGCGCTTCTTCCTTGGCCAGACGAGCAGCCTTGCGCTGGGCAAGCACTTCTTCGCTGATCGGCGGCTTCGCCTTCATCTTCTTAAGAGCGGCCAATTTGGCCTTTTCCGCCATTGCGGCGCGTTCCTGAAAGCTTGGCTGTGTAAATGGCGGCATTAAAATTCATGTATCCTGGTTCCGAGCATGACAATGAATCGCACGAAACCGCGAGATTCTTATCCTCTATAGGGTAGTCGGCGGCAATCTCAAAGCGTTGCGCCCAACTTTGGCATAGATCGCGGCTGCAACTCAGTCACAAAAAAGCCCCGCCCTTTCTCGGGGACGGGGCAGTTTTCGCCGTTCGGGTAACAATTCTTAACGGCGGGCCATGCGTATGCTGGACTCCACAGAGCCGGGCAGTGGGCTGGAAGCGGCATAGGCGATGCACCCGAATCCGCGGGCCTTCACGCTGGAGCACATGGAGCGTGCTTCGCTCTTGCTCATATCGCCAGCCGACACGCGCCAGTACGTTTTACCGTTCACGCGGGCTTCGGAAATGACCATGTCATATTGGTCTACATGGGCATAACGCTTGGCATAAATGCCGGTGGCGCGCTGGGCACTTTCTTTGCTGGAGAACGAACCTAGCTGAATCAAATGATCCCCGCCCTTGATTGGTCCGCGCGGGGCCGAAAGTACTGCGGCCGAACGCGCCGGAGCGGCTTGCACTACAGGGTTGCTATTGAAGCGCTGGGTATATTGTTTTTCCGGCGAGACAGCAGATTTCGGTGCTTCAAAAGCATCACTGAAACTTGCCAACTTGGCTTCAGCAATTGCCGGAGCAGGTGCAGCGGACTGCGCAGCCGTGTATTTGGCCAATGCAGGCAATTCGCCCGAAGTATTTGCGCCAGTTGCCTGCGCCCATTCGGGCGCAGCAGAAGGTTGGGCGACCGGAATTTCTGCCGCAGCTTCGGCGAACATCTGTTCTTTGCTTGGCGTGTTGGCCAATGCCAATTGGGCGGGTTGGCCGCTGTCGCGAACGAGCGGCACTTCGAGCAGTTTCGCCACGCGCCGATGGAAATCGCCGGGCGAAGATGTGCTGGCCCATTCGCTGATACGGTCGTTGATCTGGTTGCCGGGAACATCCTCTGCCGCCATCAAGCGGGCCGAACGCCAATCACCCTTAAGGGCATAGGCATAAGCGAGGTTCTGGCGAGTTTTCGCATTGTTCTGTCCGCTGCGGATGGCATTGGACAGAATATGTACGCCTTGGTTGGCATCACCGGCCAACGCCATTGCGAGACCTAGATCCGCCGCGTCGATATCATCGCGGTAATTATCCAGCAATGCACGCGCAGAGCGGACGTCACCTGAAGCAATCTGCGCCAACGAAAGGCTGAGCGCGGTGCGCGCGCCGGTATCGCCCAGCGCCATCGCATCGCCGAAACTGGTGGCAGCGGACTGGAACCGGCCTGCTTCCATATAACTCGCCCCGAGCATGGCGCGATAGGATGCGTCGCGCGGCTGAGCCAGAACCGCTGCCTCTGCATGGGTCAATGCCTTGTCAGGCTGCCCGTTGGCCAGCGCGGTCTGCGCCTTGCCTGCCGAGAGATCGGCGCGCGGTGCAGCGCTGGTGGTGCAACCAGCCAGCGCCGAAGTGGCAAGGGCGGTTGTCACTGCGAGTGTGACGAAACGGGCGTTATGTGCGGATTGGCTCATAGTCTGTTTCCCTGTTTTAGGCATTGTCGCTTCCGGATGTTTTACCGGGCCGCCGAACTTGCGCAGCCAGCGATTCGAGATCGGGCATATCGCCCAGTAATGCGTCGAGCGCATCGGTAACGATCTGCTGGGCGCTGCGCCCGCGGATGGTACTTGCGAGACGCAATTTCAGATGGCGTTCCGGATCAAGCCGCAAGGTGAAAGCAGCGCGTTTACCCTGCTCGGCGGCCGATACGCGGTGCGCACGAGGCGGCTTGGTAGCGGTAACGGCGCGCACCGCCACTGGGGCAGCCACAACAGTTTTTTCTACTGCAAGCTCTTCTTCGGCAGCGAATGCCCCGAAAGCTTCTTCTTGCTGTTCGGTTTCGGCAAAGTTGGTTGCTTCAAAATCCTCGTCATCTGAGCAATCTTCATCGGACATAATGGCGTCCGACATGATTGGCGGTGACTTTGACTCGATGCGCTGGGCCAGGACGTTCTGCTGATCACGGGCCGGGCTTTGCGGCGATGCGAATTCTGCCAGCTTTGCGCCGGCTTGTTCGTCAATGTCGCGTGCTTCGGCGGCGGTCTGTTTATTGACCGGTGCAGGTGTGAGTTGGATAACATCGGCATCGCCCATGTCATTCCAGCCGAGATCGTCCAGCGAACCTTCGGAAGACGCGTGGTTATCTTCCGGTGCACCGCCGATTGCGCCCAGCATTCCGCCATGTTGTGGTCGCATGGCCGGCTTTGCGCCGCCCTTGCGGGCGAGCAAACTCGGGCTCAGAGAAGCGAATGATATCTCGTTCATGGTGGCCGATCCTGCGCTCACTGTGCGACGCGGCGGCCAAAGCCACCACCTGGACGGCTGGCTCCGGAAGCCTGCGTTGCCATATTCGGAGCGGCAAAGACTGTTCGGCGGAAGTTCTTTTCCAGCCGGTCGGCAATATAATTCCACAGCGCCGCAACCTCGGCAGACGAGCGACTGTTGGGATCAACTTCCATCACGGTGCGGCCATCGATCATCGAGGCGGCAAAATCGGTCCGGTGATGCAAGGTAATTGGGGCGACGGTGCCGTGCTGTGACAGGGCCACAGCGGCCTCGGATGTAATCTTGGCTTTCGGTGTGGCGCCATTGACGACGAACACCAGCGGTTTGCCAGCGCGTTCACACAGATCGACTGTGGCGCCTACGGCGCGCAAATCATGCGGGCTGGGACGAGTCGGCACGACGATCAGTTCCGCCACTCCGATCACAGATTGGATCGCCATGGTGATCGCCGGCGGGGTATCGATTACTGCCAATTTAAAGCCCTGCTGACGCAAAACCTGCAAATCGGATGCGAGCCGAGCGACTGTGGTTTGAGCGAAGGCGGGATATTCCGCTTCCCGCTCGTTCCACCAATCAGCGGTCGAGCCTTGCGGATCGATGTCGATCAGCACGACGGGTCCGGCCCCGGCGCGTTGCGCCTGAACGGCCAGATGGCCTGAGAGTGTGGTCTTGCCCGAGCCACCCTTCTGCGAAGCTAATGCCAGTACACGCAAGGCGTGATCCCCCTGAAAATCCAATTGTCGTCGCCGCACCAATGCGGGTCGGACACTGAAATCGCAGGATACAACTAATTTTGAGTTAACGAGGCCGCAGACTTGTCGGCTCAGGAGGATAAAAGCATCCCGATCGAGCCCCCCGATCGAGCCCCCCGATCAAGCGCCCCGATCAAGCAGGTCGAAGAATTATGCGGGCTTAGAAACTCTTTGCTAACGGGCCGTTCACTATGGCAGGCTAGAGCCTTGGCCAGTCTAGCGGCCCTGGCGTACTGAAACCTTCAGTTTGGCGTTGTGGTCGAAAAGGGATGTTTGAGCCGATGAAGAATGCGCGCGCTTTTCTACACGCTGTTTCCCTTTGCGGTGCCGGTATCTTGGCGCTGAGCCTTGCTGCGCCAGCATTTGCCGACGTAAAAGCAGGCGTGGATGCGTGGACCGCTGGCGATTACACTACTGCCGTGGGCGAATGGCGCGGCCCAGCCGCGAACGGTGATCCCGATGCACAATTCAATCTGGCGCAGGCATACCGCCTAGGCCGGGGTGTGGAGGTAAATCCAAAACAGGCAGAAGCGCTGTATGCAAAGGCCGCAGCACAGGGCCATTTGAAAGCAGCGGACAATTACGGCCTGCTGTTGTTCCAGGATGGCCGCCGTGAAGCCGCGATGCCCTATTTATCCTCCGCAGCTGATCGCGGCGACCCGCGCGCGCAATATCTGATCGGGCTGGCACATTTTAATGGCGACTTTCTGCCGAAGGACTGGGTGCGGGCCTATGCATTGCTGACCCTGTCCAATTCAGCGGGCCTGCCGCAAGCTGCACCGGCCATCAAACAAATGGATGATTTCATCCCGTTGGCACAGCGCGAACAGGCGCAAAGCCTGGCGCAGCTGCTGAAGCGGGATTCTGACGCCTCGCGCTCGGCGCAACTGGCTGCCGCAGATTTGGGCGCCGATATGCCCAGCCAGTCGAGCACCGCATCGCCGCCTGCAACCTTGCCGGGCCGCAACACCAGAATTCCTCAGCCGGTTCGCTCCGCTGCGGTGCCGCCATCTGTGTCAGCCGCGCAGGCCGCTATTGCCCAGGCATCAAGTGTGACAGGTACGGAAAGCCCGGCCAGTGCCGGGGCGGATTTTGTGAGATCAACCCGTCAGGCCGCTGCTGGCCCGGCTAACCCGTCCCCAAAGCCCGCCCGTGCCGCTGGCGCGCCTCAGGTTGATTCTGCGGCGACCACTGGCCCATGGAAAGTCCAGCTCGGCGCTTTTTCCGTCAGCGGAAATGCTGAAAAACTGTGGCGCCAGCTATCTTCCCGCAGCGAATTGTCCGGTAAAACCAAGCTGGTGATTTCTTCCGGTAGGCTGACCAAACTGCTCGCCGGAGGTTATCCCAGCCGTGCTGCTGCTGATCAGGCCTGCGCTGATTTGAAGCGAACCGGGCAGGGATGCCTGGTTACCCGTTAGGCTGATTCAAAAGGTTGTTGAACGATGAGGCAGGCTATCTAACCCGGCCCGCCTTGCCGGTTTGTGCTGTGATGCTATGCCAGTGTCCGCCAATTGAGGGGGCATTGATGGACGAGCCGCAAAACACTGCTGCAGCCGAAGCGGCTACGCCTGACCAGAGCGCAGAGCCTAGCGCTCCGGCATCTAATCGTCTGCTGAGCCTAGACTTCATCCGCGGCATCGCGGTGATGGGTATTTTATGGGCCAATATCGTCGCCTTTGGCCAACCGTTCACGGCGTATATGTATCCAGACGCGTTCACCGTGCCCCATGGCGAGGTTTCGAACTGGATGTGGGTGGTGCAGTTTGTCCTGATCGACGGCAAGATGCGGGGGCTGTTTACCCTGCTGTTCGGGGCCGGGCTGATGCTGTTCATGGAAAAGGCTTGGGCCCGCGGGTCTACGCGCTGGTTACAGGCCCGGCGATTATTCTGGCTGCTCGCCTTTGGATTGATCCATTTCTATTTCATCTGGCGCGGAGATATTCTGGTGCTCTATTCTGTTGCCGGTTTTGTGGCGATGGCGTGCCTTCGCTGGCAGGCGAAGACCCAGCTGGTGGTCGGCCTGCTTGGCTATCTGGTCGGCGCGATCATGTTCCTGGGGGCGATGTTCTTTCCATATCTGGTGGTCGAAACCGAATTGGGGACTCAGGCGCCTTATGCGGAGATGCGCGCCGAGATGGTTGAGCAACAGGCGGACGATATTGCAGATGGTGTCGCGGAAACAGCGATTATCCAGGATGGGACCTATGTCGATTATGTCGAACATATTTTTGCCGAACATGCCGCTGATCCAGTGGTTGCCCTGTTTCTATTCGCATTTGAAACTTTACCGCTGATGCTGATCGGCATGGCGCTGTACGGCATGGGGCTGTTCGATGGCCGGATGGACCAGCGCAAGATACGAATGTGGGGTTGGATCGGAGTGGTGTTAGGTAGCGCGCTTACTTTGCCGATTGCACTGTGGGCAATGGGCGAAGGGTTTACCTATTGGGGTACGCTGGCTGCGCTAATGGGCCTGTCTCCGCTGCCGCGATTGCCGGTGGTTCTTGGCTTGCTGGCATTGCTTTCATTGTATGGCGCGCATGTGAGCGGTTGGTTGGGGGAACGAGTGATCGCCGCAGGCCGGATGGCATTCTCCAATTACCTTGGCACATCGATCGTGATGATGTTGGTGTTTCGCGGCTGGGCAGGGGGGCTGTTTGGCGAGCTGGGCCGGCCCGGATTATACGTTGTGGTCTTGCTGACCTGGGCGCTGATGCTGCTGTGGTCGAAACCGTGGCTCGCCCGGTTCCGCTATGGCCCGCTGGAATGGCTGTGGCGCTGCCTGACCTATGGAAAATTGTTTCCCATAAAAAGATGACATCTGATGCTTGCTATTGCGACTAAGTCGCAGTAACACTTGGGACGAGCCTAACGGCGAATCGTCTGGAGATCGCGTATGTATGTCTGCATCTGCAATGCCATCAGGGAATCGGAATTGCGCCGCGTTGCCCGGGATTTGGGCGGCGATGCGGAGGCGGTCTATGCCGCGATTGGCAAACGCCCCAATTGCGGAAGTTGCCTCGAAGATGCAGATGCGATTTTGTTCGAAGAACGTGAGATGGCGTTTGAGCCGGTCTACGCCGAATAATTCCTTACTAACGCAAATCACTCGCAACTGGCGGAATTCTGCGGTTTTCACGGGTTTTTCGCTTGCCACGATGGCCTGAGCAACGCATAAAATTCCGGCATTTTAAATCAGGAGAATTCGCGTGAAGGGTGACGCCAAAGTCATTGAATATCTCAATAAGGCGCTCACCAACGAGCTGACCGCGATCAACCAATATTGGTTGCATTACCGGGTGCTCGATAATTGGGGCGTCCACAAACTCGCTGAGTATGAGCGGCACGAGAGCATCGACGAGATGAAGCACGCCGATATTCTGGCGGAACGCATCCTGTTCCTTGATGGCCTCCCGAATTTCCAGGCAATCCATAAATTGAAGGTCGGCGAAACGGTCGAAGAAATCCTCAGGGCCGATCTGGCGGTCGAGCATGAGGCGCTCCCGCTGCTGAAAGACGCCATCGAATATTGCGAAACTGTTCGCGATTACGTTACCCGTGAAATCTTCGCCCGCATTCTTGAAAGCGAGGAAGAGCACGTCGATTTCCTGGAACAGCAATTCGATATGATCGAACGCATGGGTCTGCAAAACTATGTCCAGTTGCAGAGTAAGCCCGCCGGAGATGCTGGCGATTAAGTTGAACCAGTTCGGATTCAGCACCCTATGCTTTAATTTTAAGAATAAGAAATCACCGGTGTCCGATTCCAAAGAATTCGAACGCCGATGATTTGTTCGGCCCCCCGACCAGTTTGACTCTTTACTGGTCCCTATGCATTGTGTCCCGGTGTAAGGGTGAAAACCGGGTCGCCTCACACTGAATATGGATTTATCATCTAATTTTTCAGGAGGCTAAATTGAAAAACATTCTATTCCGTACTGGGCTTGGCGCTGTTGCAGCGGCAACTCTAACAATTGCCACGCCAGCAGCTGCGCAATTGACCGTATATGAAGATTACACTCCGTCTGACGAAGTCGTCGAGATGACGCTGGTCAAGGTCGACAGCGGAATGATGGACACCTATTTCGAAGGCCTTCGCGGTACTTGGGTCGAAGCCAATGAAGTTGCCAAAGGATTGGGCCACATCATGGATTACGGCATCTGGGCAGTCCCCTACGGCGATGACGAAGGGTTCAATTTGATCCTCACCATCCGCATGGCCAACACTGGCGACACCGGACCTGTCCCCCGTCAGCGTTCAATAGACAGATTGGCTGCATAAAATAGGAGAGTGTTTTGGGTTCATCGCAGTGACTGTAAGGAACGAAGATGAACGCAAAACACTCAAAGGTACCCGCGGAGCGGG
>Ga0209491_10002987_pt1 | contig 28783 bp, 29 predicted proteins | sample BON02_FD_187213 | JGI IMG/M metagenome (GOLD analysis project Ga0209491, IMG submission 187213) | Freshwater microbial communities from Lake Bonney liftoff mats and glacier meltwater in Antarctica - BON-02 (SPAdes) (version 2) | ecosystem: Environmental > Aquatic > Freshwater > Ice > Glacier...
CAGGGCCGTCAAACGGAGACCGAAGAACTTTCGATTGATGACAAAACCACGTCATCAAATGATCGTCGAACGCTCCCGAAACCAATCTCAAAAACCATCGAAACCCTGCCTTAACTAAGCGCCATTCGGGGCTGACCTACTTCGGGAGCTGGTCAATTTGGTGCCGCAATACATCATGCTTACGGATCACGAGGCGGTGGCGTGGGCACTGTGGATCGCGCACAGCTATGTCTACGAACAGGCGCGGTGCCTGACTCCAATTTTGAACATCCAAAGCGCAACAAAACGGTGCGGCAAGTCTCAACTCCTGCGGCTGACCGGCGCCGTTGTGCTCAGGCCGAAACTCAGCGCGGGGATTTCCGGCCCCGCCATCTACAGAACGATCGAAAAACAGAAACCGACGCTGTTGATCGATGAGGCTGACCACGTAGTTTCATCCGACAAGATGGACCTGCTGGCGGTGCTCAACGCCGGGATCGAACCGGACGCCGTGGTGACGAAGTGCGTGGGCGATACTCACGAGACAAAGGACTTCTCCGCCTATTGCGCAAAAGTTTTGGCCGGTATCGGTTGCCGGGTGGATACCCTAGAAGACCGATCAATCTCAATCGTCCTGCGGCGAAAAAGCCAGACCAAGAAACTGGAGCGAGTGCGCCGATTCAATGCGGCGGACATCAAACAGCGGTTGCAACGATGGGCCGCTGACTCACAACAGGAGATCGCCGCAAGATACATGTCGGGGCAAACGGATCTGCCGGAAGTCTTGAATGACCGGCAGCAAGATTGTTTCGAGATCTTATTGGTGATCGCGGATTGCGCCGGGGGTAACTGGCCGGAGACGGCGAGGTCTGCCGCGATCACCATCTGCGGTCAAACAGACGAAGTTCAATCACTCCCGGAAGCGCTGATCAGCGACCTGTATTTTTACCACACCAAACACAGCGTCGCGCGTGATTCATCCGCGAACATCTGCGATTACCTGAACAGTTTAAAGGAACGACCTTGGCCGGATCTGAGACGTGGCTCCGGTATCAATCAGAAACGCCTTGCCGATACACTCAAAGGGTTTGGTCTGCATTCCAAAGACGTAAGGACACCGGAGGGCACCAAGAAAGGATATGACTTCGATCAGTTCCAGGACGTGTTCACGGCATACGCCGGTCCTGGGGCGACGAAGGGCGACAACGCGACAGGCACCGGGAACATTGACAAAGTGTGTCGCCTTTCTGTCGCCCCTGTCGCGGATGAAACAGCGAGGGGCAACAAGGGCGACGCAAGGGCGACGCAGAAACCCAATGAAACCGGGCGTTGTCGCGTTGTCGCGGATGTCGCGGCAGAAACCGCAGTTGTCGGAAATTTAAAGGAATTCACGATATGAAAAGCTGCCACCCTTCGCAAATAGCCGACGAGGTTGAGCGGCACGGCGGATCGATCGCGGCCGGATACTGCGAACTGAAGCTGGGCCTGCCCGCTGATCTCGCGACCCCGGCGTGGCTTCATCTGATCACGAAATCGAAAGCGGGCCTGATCGCATACCTGACACCAAGAGTCATTGATCGCGAAGATTTCGAAGCGCACATGAGATGGTCAGCGAAGACCAGTGAAGGTCCGGCGCTGAAGTTTGAGGAAGTAAAGGTCCGGCGATGAAACGCTCCATGCTCCACGGGTGGCACGACGTTCCCGAACCGAGGGTGACTGTTTGGGTATTCGATGCGTCGGACGATCAGCGGATTGCCGGTCTGCTGGCGCAAGATTTCGCTGAGATAGACCGCCGACAGCTTGGCCGGTTCACCCGCGTTGAGCTGCTGAAAACGGCACCGAAGGTCGAGGACGTTCGGGAGTGGCCGAGGGAAGGCTTTCGATGGTGAAGGGCACCCCCCCCCCGGGGAAGGAATCTTTTTCCTAGTAATCGAAGTCGGGTTACAGATCATTTTGCACGCTCTTTATGAGAATCGGAAAAAACAAAAACGCGCACAATTTATGAAAACACCAAAAGCATGGGACACTTTGCGGGCTTGCTCGGCGTCCACAAAAATTTCAATCGACGTTTTGCGGCACCTAAAAAACGGCGGCTCCGAAGCCTTTCGCGGCGGCCGGATCTATCGCGCAAAGTTGCTCGAGGACCTGCAAAAATTCCTAGCCAGCGGCGAAAAACTCCAAGTCTCTGGAGCGCTTAAAGACTCCAAACTTTTTGAGGAAATTCGGAGGCTGAGGCTGCGCAACGACCGCGACGAGCGCAGGTTGGTCCCGATCGCTTATGTCGAATCCCGTCACTCAGCGGTTGCCGCCAGGGTTGGGGGCATCTTACGTCAAAAGCTCGAAGTGGAATATCCTAATGCGGCGGCGGGCCTAGATGTGCGAGGTGCCCGGGTTTACGGCAAGAGGCTAAACGACGACATCATGGGAGAATTTCAAAAACTGAACGCCGAATGGACGCGCTGAAATTCAAAACGCAAAAAGTTGACAATCACACAATGATTGAAAACTTCAAAACCATGAAGAACGAACTTCTTAGTAGCTCACAACTTTCAAGGCTGGCTGACGTGCCGGTCGGCCAGATCTTCCGGCTCGTGAACGCCGGTAGACTCGATCCGATTGCGGTCAACAGAACCGGCAAATTGAAGAACCTGTTTTTTCTCGTGTCGCAGGTTGACGAAGTTAAAAAACTGATCGCGTTCGACCCCCAGCCAGTTTGCTAAAAGTTATGGACGAATTTATCAAAAAAAACATTGATTGGATCGCGGGCAAGGGCATTCCCAAAAGCTCAGATCCTGTAACCGTCGCCGCCGGTGCGTTGGGCCGTTTGGCGAGGCGCGACAAGCGGGCGTTGGCGATTGCTGGCGTCCAACCCGGTGACAGTCCGCAGGCCATCGGTAACAAAGCGAAAGACGCGGGAGTTATTGCGCGGTTGAAAATGTTCTTCACCAGTTGGAAGCCGAAACCGGCGAAAATCCAACTGACCGGCAACGTGGCTAGCTCACGTAACCTCACGCCGTCTATTCCGAAGCCTGGCACCATACCCGAGGCGCTGCCGTTGCCGAGCGTATACGAACTCCAATCGGAGAACAGACGGCTGCTCGGTCAACTCAGCGCGCTGTCCGGCGACTATAAAACATTGGCTGCGGAGTTTGAATTTTTCAAAGCGAATCCAAGCGCGCAAGTCAAAACGGCGGCATCGCGAAGGGCCGCGGGTATCGTCTCCGGAAGTTTTTGTGCGGCGCTACCAGCCGACGGCCTCGAGAGCTTCGACAGGACCAAATCGCGCTCAGATTTTGGAAAACTCTCGCCGCAAGAAAAAGCCGATTTCATGCGGGGCGGCGGAAAACTCACTGACTAATTTCAACAAAAAACACCATGTCAAACACACTAAAATCGATGGTCGAACTGGTCGAAATGCCGCGTCGGAAAAACGTAGTCGCGCCTCCTGAACCGCCGCCGTCCGAAGGCGAGCGCCGTGCCGCCGAGATTGCCGCGATGGAAGAAAAGTTCAAAGCCGACCGCGACGAGATGGTCGCTCTAAACAACGCATGGCATGAGAGCCGAAAACCTGCATGTGAGAGCATCGACACCGTGCGTCATTTCGCTATGCGCGTAGTGGCTGCACGAGGACATCTGAGAGCCTCCCAGCAACACGCTGCCGGGTTCGATGAACGTGTGCTGGCCTTGATTGGATCTGGACCGCCATATGATTTGTCATTGGTCGCGAATCAGGTAAACAACGATCCGATTGGCGGAAGTGCGGCACGAGCTGTTGGCTATCTGGAGCGGTGGCTGGCCGTCGAGGAACCACGATTCAAGACTGCCGTTGAATCTGCGCGGAAGCTGGCCACGGAAGCGCCGGACAGCGGCCCGTTGCTCGCCGATCTGGGTGAGATCTGCGCGACGCTGGACTGACAAATTTCGCTGGGTCGTTTTTTCCGCTGTGTGGCGGTAAAATTTTCATCCCCAGCGCATAACCCCGATGTCGGCCTTGGCGGGTGCGGCATCGGGGATCTTTTTTTGTACGTGGACGAAGGGCTGGGAGGGGGGAGACGGGTTTGTGCTACGGCTTGTGCTACGCCCCTTGTTTTTTCGGATAGCCAACTTTCAAGGTGAATTCGCTGTTTTGCTGAATGAAACTCGCGTTTCTGAATTTGCTGTAACGTCGAGAAACATGGGGAAATCGGGTTTTAATGATGCCTGACATGCGCGGGAGAGTGCGTGAACAAGGGACCGCCGGAAAGGGAAAACGGAGCCCGAGATTTGTGGGTGCTTTGCCGCGGAAAAGGTGAAGGTCCAAGGTCCAAATCGCAAGTTCCGGAGAACAGCCAAGTCTCGAGCCCGCAACTTCCAGCAACTGAAGCGCCGTCAGTCGCTGCCCGGAGTGCGATTTTGGGTCGCGATCGGGTTTAAAATCATGACTGTCCCGGCGTTAGCGGAACTGCCGTATCCGGGGATCTGTCACAGTCCGTTTCGGCGGCGCTTCAGTTCACCAAGTTGTCGTCCGTTTCTTCCACCACCACCACCAGCACGTCATCGCCATCGCTACGAAAAGGCAACGACTTCAGCCGGGCACCGACACACGGTCCCTGAATACACTGCCCGGTGGATGGTTCGTACATGGCGCCGTGCGATGAGCAGACGAGATGTTTACCGCCGGGAGTGAAAAATTGGCTGTCACCGTAGTCCAGCGGCAACGGAAGATGTCGACAGCGATTTTCGTAAACAAAAAGTTCACCCGCGAAGCAAACCGCGAAACCTTCAAAACTCACACCGTCACGCTTGAATTGAAACTTCCGGCCCGTGCCGTTTTTTAGGTCGTCGATGTTTTGAAGACGGACGGTTTCCATGACCTCAACGACTACAGTCGCGCCACCAGAAGTTCGCGTTGAAAGATCATTTCCTTGGGCAGATGCGAATAGAGTTTCAGAAACAGCTCGTCTTGCGACAGGACTTCGCGCACCCATTCGTCGTGGTTGATGGCCTGCAGTTTCTCCATGTCGGATTCCGACACGCCTTCCAATCCCTCGAGGTCGAAGGATTGCGGACCGGGCACCCAACCGAGCACCGTTTCGTTCGCGTCCGCCCGGCCGCGGCACCGGTCGATAATCCATTTCAGCACGCGCATGTTTTCGCCAAACCCTGGCCAGAGGAACCGGCCGTTCTCGTCCTTCCGGAACCAATTCACGTGAAAGATGCGCGGCGGGAACTTCAGCCGCTTCCGCATGCTGCACCAATGGATGAAATAATCGCCCATGTTGTAACCGCAGAACGGCAGCATGGCCATCGGGTCGCGACGCACCTGCCCGGTTTTTCCGGTGGCGGCGGCCGTCATTTCCGATCCCATGGTCGCGCCGACATAAACACCGTGCAGCCAGTTGAACGCCTGGTAAACGAGCGGCATGGTCGTGGCCCGGCGTCCGCCAAAAATGATCGCGCTGAGGGGAACGCCGTCCGGGTTCTGGCAGTCCGGCGAGAGCATCGGATTGTTCGTCATCGGCGCGCAGAACCGGCTGTTCGGATGTGCACAGTTTTCGCCGGATTCCGCATCCCATTTGTGGCCTTTCCAATCGATGAGATCTGCCGGCGGCGGGTTGTCCTTGCCCTCCCACCAGACGTCGCCGTCCGGCGTGAGTCCGACGTTGGTGAAGATCGTGTCCTTCGCCATCGACTTCATCGCGTTCGGGTTGGTCTTGTCGTTCGTGCCGGGCACCACGCCGAAATAGCCGGCCTCGGGATTGACCGCGTAGAGCCGCCCGTCCGGACCGGGACGCATCCAGGCGATGTCATCGCCGATCGTGTAAACCTTCCATCCCTTGAAACGGGGCGGCGGGATCAGCATGGCAAAATTGGTCTTCCCGCACGCGCTCGGAAACGCCGCCGCCACGTAGGTTTTGTCGCCCTCCGGGGATTCCACGCACAGGATCAACATGTGTTCGGCCATCCAGCCCTCTTTTCGACCGAGATACGAACCGATGCGCAACGCCAGGCACTTCTTCCCGAGCAGCGCGTTGCCACCGTAGTTTGAACCGACGGAGATGATCGTGTTGTCCTGTGGAAAATGCGCAATGAACCGGCGGTCCGGATGGACGTCCAGCATACAATGAACGCCGCGATTGAAGCCATTGCTGTCGCCGAGATGATCGAGTGCCACCTGCCCCATGCGGGTCATTACCCGCATGCTCAAGACCACGTAAACCGAGTCGGTCAGTTCGAATCCCACCTTCGACATTGACGAACCGACGGGGCCCATCAGGTAAGGCACGACGTACATTGTCCGGCCCTTCATCGCGCCGGCCGACATGGCTTCCAATTTCTTGTACATGGCGCGCGGCGCCATCCAGTTGTTCGTGACCCCGGCATCCTCCTCCGTTTCCGTGCAGATGAACGTACACTGCTCGACCCGTGCCACGTCGTTCGTGTTGGACCTATGGTAATAACAGCCCGGCCATTTCTTCTGGTCGAGCGGGGTGAGAATGCCCTGCTCCACCGCCCGCGCGGTCAACGTCTCCTTCTCCGCTTCGGAACCGTCGCACCAATGAATCGCATCCGGCTGAACCAACTCGGCGATTTTCGTGATCCATTTGAGAACTCGTTTGTTGGTGAGGTTGGCGTTGTCGGTGTAGTTCATGGAATGTGATGGGCTTGATTCAAGTCGGCGACAGGATACGGCATGATCCGCAGGCGACCTTCCCAAAACATGTTGTTATATTAGAAAAATTTGCCAAATCAACCAAGTGACAAATCTAAATCGCCCTGCCGCGCTCGATCATTTTCTGGTATCGTCCACAGCAATCGAACGGTCCGGATCAAAACTGGTGTCCGAGCTCCATCCAGAAGAGGGTGCCCTCCGAGCTCGCGCCAAAATCAAAACTGATGATCGTCGCCACATTCCAGGCCAGGCGGAGCCCGATACCGCCATCGAACTTCCAGTCCTTCAAGGTCGTTTCGCTGACTGTGTCGAACACCCGACCTGAATCGAAGAAGGGCACCAGCATCGTCGTAATCGTCTGTTTGAAAATGGTGTAGTCGCCAAACGTCCAGCGAAGTTCTCCGTTGAAATTCATGAACACGTCGCTGGTGTAACGGTTGGAAACGTAACCGCGCATCGTCTCGAAACCGCCAAGCCCCTGACGCGCCTCGTCGTTGGGAAGCGCCAAGCTGTTTTGCGCGAAGAACGGGATGTCGCCAAACTTCACGTTGTAGCCGAGCTGCCCCGCGAGCACGAGCCGGGTTGTTTCCGGGAAGAGCGGATAAAAACCCATAAAATTCACAGTGACCTGACCATAGGTGAAGTTCGACCCGAACGCGCCGACGCCGCCCTGGGCCAGCAGCTGGGCGACGACGCCGCGCGTCGGGTTCGGCTCGTAGTCGCGGGTGTCATAAGTCAGCCCCAGTCGCATCAGATTGTTCCAACCGCCGTTGAATCCCCAGACCAATCCCTGCTGCTGGTCGGTGAACAGCAACGTGGGTTCGTTGGTCCCTCCGTTGTACTCCCGACCCGTGTAATCCCCGATATCCGCATAGTCGATCTGAAAACCGATCAGCGGTCGCAGCGTCCCTCCGAGGAAATCGTACTCGAGATTAAAGGCGGCGACGCCGTCCTGCCGGGAGTACAGGTTGTAATCCGCATAAGTCGCCCCGTTGATCACGCGTTCCTGGGAGTCCTTGTAGTCATCGATCTTGGAGAATGATTCCGGAGAACCGGGGTACATCAACGCATCCATCGTGTGATCATTGTTGCCGAAATAATTCGAGCGTTCGTTTTTGACCCACGCGACATACGTACGAATCCGCCACGGTGAATCATTCACGTTCGGCTGATCATAGAAAAGAATCGCGTGAGCCGAACCGCCGGTGCTGTTCGCCCCGGAAAGCGTGATCTTCCGTCGATAGGGCGCATGGGTGAAGTAGGGAGAATCCTTCGGGCCGTCCTCGTATCTCTGAAGCGCGAGACCGTAGTTGAAACCCTTCTCCGGATCATAACCGATCAGCGGGATCCCCGTAACATAGGTCCCCTCCCGCTTGTCCCGCAACACGAGCACCGGAAGGCTGGGTTTTTTGCGCATGAACTCCGGCATCGCATTGGTCAGAACACCGGTGACTTCATTGGAATTGGTGCTGAGATTCTCTACTCCGGGTTTCTCCGGCGTTGCGTCAACCGTGTCCGCGCACAGACCCCGCCCCGTCGCGCAGCCGGTGATGATCAACAGCAAACAACAACAGCGAAGCCACCCGCCGCCGGGACGCCTCCCCGACCGCGAAGCCGTCCTTACATGGCGCACCCGCGCCGGGTCGGTCTGAATCATGTAAGCCACGGTAGACGATGAAATGTGAACCGGAAGCGGAAAGCAAGGACCGTCGCGCCCCGCAGAATGATCACACGTTCCCACCGACAACAGCAGATACACGAAGGCGCATCGCAGACTCGCGCCGGATTTTTTCGAGACGTTTGGGAAGTCGGTCCACAACTGCTGAGAACGACTTCATTCCGAGCGCGGCGTTCACCAGCAGCCGGACCATGCCCTCGGCATCGCGCCGATCCACGAACTCCTCGGCGATCCGGTTGCCCGCCCCGCAGTTGTGATAATTCCCGAGAGCGACGCAGAGTGCCGCCGTCTGGAAACCCGCTTCTTGAAACGCCGTGCCTTCGCAACTGCCGCCCGCCATCAGCGCGCGTTGAAACAGAAACGAAGCGCCCGCCTTGTCGAGCGCGGCGGCGTTCTCACTAAAGAACCGTGTGGCGCAGGAATCAAAAACGGAACTTCGGTCCCCTACTCGAATGATGACGCCCCGCCCCATTTTCACACCGGGAATTTCCTTGCTCGTTTCAAGTGAGACCACCAGCGAATCGTCCGGCAGTTTCCCCGACTTCGCGAGGGACAGCGCCCCGCCGAACCCGATCTCCTCCGCACGCGTGATCGCTCCGATCACCCATGAGTTCCGCCGCGAACGCCGGAGTTCGATCAATGTCGTGAGAATGGAGGCAACCCCGATAAGGTCATCGCAGACGCGACCGATAATCCGGTTTTTCTGAAGCCCAAAATCTTCCAGCTCCCAAACCCCGAATTGCGGTTCGTTCGCCAAAGGCTGATCAGCGACGATCTCAAACTCTTTCTCTCCCCCGAGCGCGATTCCCAGTCGCGCCGATTCGCCACCCGGCATCAACCGAATCTTCGTTCCTTTTCGGAAAAATTGTTTGGGCACACCGCCCAGAAATCGAGCGTGAAACCGGCGGGAGTCCCGTCGGTTCAGAATATCGAATCCGGGATGATCAAGATGCGCGGCCAGAACCATCGGCCGCTCGAGTCCTCCGCGCCGATGCTCGACGAGCAGATTGCCGAACTGGTCCAGCCCGCAGGCCAGTTGGTGTTCGCCACAGATGGACTGAACTTCCGCCCGGATCGCATGTTCGTGAAACGGCGCCGCGGGACAACGCATCAATCGACGGGCGATGGACAGAAACAGTTTTGAAATCATCCGCGCAGGAACATCTCCGCAGCCGAATCAGCGAACCTCAAACCCTGGCGCGTCAGGCGAAAGCCGGTGGCGAATTCCTCGCCCCAGCCGCGCGTCACCAGTTCCTCGATTTCGTTCCCCCAGACATTCTTCAGATCGAATCCGGTCGAGCCTTCAAATTCATCGAACAGCCAGCCACGATTCATCCGCAGCCCAAACGCGGCGGTCTCTGCCGCCCGGGGCAGCGGTTCCAGATTCTCCTTAGATTCGACGGCGCGATTCCCCTTTTCCAACTGCTCGCAATAGAGCTCGGTGTTCGACCAGTTCCGCGTGCGTCTGCCGTCGACATACTCAGTCGCACTCGGGCCGAGTCCGAAATAATCCCCCGCCCGCCAGTAGTTGATGTTGTGCTTGCAGGCGAAGTCAGGATCGGTACCCGCCGCGGCTGATCCGGGTTTTGCAAAATTGGCGATCTCGTACTGCCGGAAACCGCTTTCCGACGCGTGATCAATCAGCCGATCATACAGGTCGCAGGCCAGATCTTCGTCCACGTCAAACTCGCCCGCCTGCAACTGTTGATACAGCGGCGTGTCCTCCTCGTAGATCACTTCGTAACAGGACAGATGTTCGGTTTTCAGCTGCGTAATCTCGTCCAGGGTCTGCTGCCAAATCTCCATCGTCTGTCCCGGGATCGCGAACATCAGATCCAGATTGATATTGTCGAACCCCGCATTACGCAGAATGTCATACGATTTGAAAACCATCTCACGGGAGTGAATCCGTCCCAATCGTTCCAGCAGGTTCTCGTTCAAGGTCTGCACACCCATGGAAATTCGGTTCACTCCGAAGTCTCGCAGCAGCTTCGCCTTGTCCTGGGAAACCGTCGCCGGGTTGCATTCGATCGTCCATTCCTCGGCGCCGCCCAGCCCGTGATCGTGCATCGTCCGAAAGACCGATTCCAGTTGGGTGAGATTCAGAATCGAGGGGGTGCCTCCGCCGAAGAAAATGGTCCGGGGTTTCAATCGCGGCGCAACAATCACCAGTTCCCTCTTCAGCGCTTCGACGTAGCGGTTGATCATCCCACCGTTACCGGCTTCGGAAAAAAACGCGCAATACTCGCACTTATGGGCGCAGAACGGCACATGCACGTATAGCGAAGTGATCGGGGCGGATTCAGTTTGTTTTGTCATGTGCGGGCCAAAGACGACCTCCTCAAATACAAACGCCTTCCGCCGTGGAACGGAAGGCTCAATTTAGAATGTGTTTCTGTGCTAAATGTCGCCGCGATGGACATTGAGCGCTTTGGGGCCTTTATCGCTGTCGATTAATTCAAAATCAACAACCTCACCCTCTTGGAGGGTTTTAAATCCATCTCCAGAAATGCAGGTGTGATGAACAAAGACATCCTGTCCGGCATCCTGCGCGATGAACCCGAACCCCTTTTTATTGTCGAACCATTTTACTTTACCGCTGGCCATAACTCATTCCTCTCACGTCCCGCGATCATCCAGCAGAAAACCACCTGCTGCCAGGAACCATCCTAAGCTCAAGAATTACTACGCCGATGGACTTTTGCGTACGTCTGATTGCATGGATTATCTGAAGGCTAATTGATGCAATCAGGCGGTCAAGTCATTGTTCGGCACTATTTGCCTAAAATTCCCATTCGTCTGCACTTCAATCACTTAAACCTACGCATCGTCGCGAATTTTCAGAAAAATGTCTTCCGATGGGCGGGGAGGAACAAAATTTCCATTCAGGCGAACGTATCAGTCTACCTGCAATGCCTGATCCATGAAACTGTCGAGGTGATGCAACAGAACTTCCTCGTTCACCACCACCGTCGCCCCCGCCATTCGCGCGTACTCCTGCAGTTGCTTTTCCTTGCCAGCGGCGAAGGCGATAATTGGGATATGCTCAGTTTCCTTATGGTTCCTGACGGATCTGATGATCGTCGGCACCCGGCCCTGCCGCTCGAGCAGGTCGGTGAAGACCAGCATCGGCTTTTCCCTCTTCGCCAATTCCGGCACCTGATTGACGTCGTTGCACGTCTGCACACGGTAGCCTAGATCCTGAAGGCGGTTCAGAAGCTGGGAGCCTGGCAACAATTTTTCGTAGAACAACAAGGCCAACGGCTGCGTCATGTGGCACATGATTTATTGATGCCGTCACCAATGGCAACCGCAAACAATCAGACCACGCACTTCCCATGAGCCACACGCACAATTCCCTCAAGAACAATTACTTTCCTTCCGATTTCTGAAATGAAGTGGCTTTGCACTCGTTCCGGAAAACGGGTAGCCTCCGCTCCGCGCGCTATGATCAATTCAACACTCGAACCGAACGAAAGCGACCCGAAGCCTGAGCCACTGGGCATCCATCAGAAGGCGCTACTGATCAATCTGGACTCATCCGTGTACGGCACCTTCGCCGAGATCGGCGCCGGGCAGGAGGTGGCCCGTTGGTTCTTCCGGGTCGGCGGCGCGGCGGGTACCGTGGCCAAGGCGATCTCGGCGTACGACATGACGTTCAGCGACGCGATCTACGGCACGTGCGATCGCTACGTGAGCCGACAACGACTGGAGACGATGCTCAGTCACGAGTTCGGGTTGCTGGTCGAACGGCTTCATGAAAAACGCGGTGCGACCACCCGCTTCTTCGCTTTCGCAAACACGTGTGCCACGCGCAGCTTCTCGCGGAAAGTGGACGGTGACGCCTGGCTGGGAATCCGTTTCCAGGCCGAGCCGAAGACGGACCCGTCGGACATCATCGTTCATTGCCGGTTGCGGGACAGCGAAGCGGTACTTCAGCAGGAGACGCTGGGCATGCTCGGCGTGAACCTCGTTCACGGCGCGTATCATCATCACGGAAATGTTTTGGAACTCATCAAGGCGATGATGGGCAACCTGAGTTCAACGCGCGTGGAAGTCGACATGCTGGAATTCCGCGGCCCGCTTTTTTCCGGGGTGGACAACCGTCTCGTCGCCCTGATGCTGGTGGAAAACGGCCTGGCCGACGCCACCATGTTCCTCGCCAACGGAGATGTCGTTCAGCCGTCTGAAATTCTTTACAAGAAATCGATCCTCATAGAACGCGGCAGCTTCAACCCGGTCACCAAAGTCAGCGTGGACATGCTGCGCTGCGCGAAAGCCCAGTTCGTGCAGGAACCCAAATCACAGGGCGAGAACATCGTCACGCTGCTGGAGATGACGCTTAAAAACCTCAGCGACGGCACCAAGATCGACCATCAGGATTTTCTGGATCGCGTGGATATTCTGCGGACGCTGGGCCACCCGGTTTTGATCTCCAACTTTGCCGAACATCACCGGCTCGCCGCCTATCTGTTCCGTTACACGCGGATGATGATCGGGCTCGTGATGGGGGTCCCCACATTGCGCGCAATTTTTGACGAGAAGTATTACACCGACCTGGACGGCGGCATTCTCGAATCGTTTGGACGGCTGTTCAAGAACGACCTGAAGATGTACATCTACCCGCTGCGCGACTCGGATTCCAACGCACTCATATCGGGGACGAACCTGCGCGTGGAACCGCACCTCCGCCACCTGCACGCATTCCTTGTCGAAAACCGCCTAATCGAAAGCCTGCGGGATTACGACGACAGCTTGTTAAAAGTTTTCTCCCGCAAGACCCACACAAAACTGATGACGGACGATCCTTCCTGGGAAGACGAAGTCCCGCCGCAGGTCGCCAAGATCATCAAGGAACGCAACCTCCTGGGCTACCAGTCGAAGACCGAATCGAAGGAAGTGCGGCACGCCGACGCCGTGTGAGGCGTCCCGCCGAACACCCGGGAGGGCTCCGACCGCAAACGACATCTTGGTGAATTTGGGAGCGTCAGTCGGACCCGGGCGTCGGGACGGCGTCGGAAGCACGCGCGCGCTCCCCAAGAATCTGTTTCACCTTCGCCGGAACCGATCCACGCCCGGCCTGCCGAGCCTCCGCAAGATGCACTAGGAAAAACAGCTGAAAACGCTCTCTCCTTGCCCCGTGAAAAACATAGTTCACCTGTGCGTTTGAACGCACAGTGACGGGAGGACAGCAGCGTGGTAGTTGGAAAGAGTCGGGAGAGAATTATGAAGATCAGGAACATGGTTGGAGAAGTTCGCAACCAGCCCAGAACCGGATTCACCCTTATTGAGCTGCTGGTCGTGATCGGGATCATCGCGGTGCTGGCCGCGCTGCTCCTGCCCGCGCTCAGCCGCGCCAAGGAATCCGCCCGGACGATTGAATGCATGAACAACATGCGCCAGCTCCAGCTCGCCTGGCAGCTTTATGCGGATGAGCATCTGGGGCGATTGGTGCCCAACGGCATCGGGCCAACTTCCGGGAAAGTGACAGGCAACACGTCGTGGGCGGGTGGTTCGCTGAATTTTCAACCCAACAATCCGGACAACTTCAACACGCGCTTTCTGGTGGACCCGACGTATCTCCACGGCGGAATGCTCGGACCCTACGCCCACAACCCCGCCATTTTCCGCTGCCCTTCGGACCTGACCCGTATACGGGTGCTAAACACCCTTCGCTATCGGGTCAGGAGCTATTCCTTGAACACTTTTATGAACGCGCCGGGGGAACGGATATTGGAGCGGCGAGTTTTCACGGAACTCGATCAGATTAGGAATCCGGTCAGAATCTATTCCTTTATCGACGACCGCGAAGACTCAATCGGGGATAGTGGATTCTACGCCGCGCCCAATCCGAAATTCGAAGGGTGGGATCTACCCGGCGCGCGTCACCTTAAGTTCGGCAATTTGATGTTCGCTGACGGCCACTGGGAGAAGAAGAAATGGAAATACGGAGAGGCGCAGGACGGCCAGACCAACGATGCATTGGTCGAGGATCTCTGGTGGCTATGGGAACGCTCGAACAATCCGGACTGAACAAGCTGTAACGCGTCGTTCCAGAAGCCGCCTGAGGTTCGTTTTTCTTTTCACCTCAACCCCATCCGCCATGCCGAATCGCAGAACCTTTCTTCAACGCACGGCACGCACCGTCGCGTGGGTCGCCGTGGCACCGCAGATCGTCCGCTCCGGAGTGCTCCCGCTGCACGGCCAGCCCGGAATCAATGAAAGCATCGTCACCGGCCACATCGGCCTCGGCCCGCGCGGGCGGGAGCTGCTGCCGCGCTTCAAACACGTCGCCGCCGTCTGTGATGTGGATCAACGGCGACTGGCCGACGTGCGCCCACACCTTCCGGAGACCACTCAGGCGTTTCAGGATTTTCGCCGCGTGCTGGAGCGTCCGGACATTGACGCGGTGGTCATCGCAACGCCCGACCACTGGCACGCGCTCATGACCGTCCTCGCCTGCCGGGCCGGCAAACACGTCTATCTCGAAACACCGCTGTGCCGTTCGATCCACGAGGGGGCGCGGATGGAACGGGTGGTCACGGAGACGGGCCGGTGCGTCCAGATCGGCGGCCAGGGCCGGTCCAACCCGCTGGGGTTTGCCGCCTGCCAGCTCATCCGGTCCGGAGGGCTGGGCGAGATCCGACGTATCGAGTGCTGGCATCCGCCCGATCCGGCGTTCGGGGCATCCCCCGCGTCGTCACCGCCTCCCGGACTGGACTGGGACCTGTGGCTCGGACCGCTGGCCGACCGGCCGTTCGATGAAGCGCTCTTTGACGGTCGCTGGCGGTTCGCTCCGGGCATCGGCGGCGGCGCATTGGTTGACCGTGGTTTCCACATGTTCGGCCTGCTGACGTGGTTTCTCGATCTTGATCTGCGGCGGCTCCGCAAGGTGTCGGTCACGCCACCAAAACCGGAGACGGCGGACAACGCATTCGAGGCGCGGTTTGAACTGACCGGTCCGGATCTGGAAATCATCTGGTCGCAGCCCGGCACGAAAGCGGGAAACACGGAGTTCGGTGCGACGTATTCCGGGACCAGAGATTCGGCCGTGGTGGAAGGCGGAGAACGCGGCGTGGGCGGCAGTCCCAACCTTCTCCCCTACATGGCGGAAGAAACCGTCCCTTCGGTCACGCGCAGCAAGGACCAGATCGACAACTGGCGGGACGCGATCCGGTCCGGGTCGCCGCCGATCTTTCCAGTCGCGGACGGCTGCCGCGCGAACACGTTGGTCCGGCTGGCCGGACTGGCGCGGCGGGCGGGCGGAGAAATCCTGCTTCCGGCGGGAGCACTCACTTCGGAGATTCCCGGGGCAATCCTGACCGATGACCGGCTTGACTGCCGGAGCGCGTGGACGCTGCCGGTCTGAGCATGACTGCCTTTTTTGATGGCCGGAGCAGTGGCTTTTCCGGCCCGGTCGCGGGTTGGGGGGAACCAACGCCCGGCCCGGCCCGCCAACGCCGGATGATCAGGAAGCTTGCGTGCCCCGGTAAATTCGCGGGACCCGGTAGGTGATCATCGTCAGAACCTCCCACGGCACGGATTTGCTCCATTGGGCAATCTCGGTTGCCGTCAGGAGTTGCTTCCCCTGCCGGCCGATCAGCACCACTTCTTCGCCCGCCTGCACGTCGCGAATCTTCGTCACGTCCACGAGCATCTGGTCCATCGTGATTCTTCCGAGCACGGAACAACGCTCGCCGCGGATCAGCACGTTTGCCCGGTCGCTCCCCGAGCGCAGATAGCCGTCGCCATAGCCCGCGCTGATCGTGGCCACGCGGGTCGTCCGGCTCGTCGTGAACACGCCGCCATAGCTCAACCGGTTTCCCTTCGGCACATCTTTGACGTAGGTGACGCGACACTTGAGTGACAGCACGGGACTGATCTGCGCGCCGGTCTCCAATTCAATTTTTCGACGACCAAAAGGGAGCACGCCGTACACTAGGAGTCCGGGTCGGACCGTGTTGTAGGGACCGGGTTCCTCCAGCAGAATCGCCGCGCTGTTGTTGGCGTGCAGGTATTCAAACGACCGGTGTTTCTCGTCGAGCAGAAGAATCAGTTTTTCAAAAAGTGTTCGCTGCCTTTGCGTGTAATGAAACTCATCCTCGACTGACGCGAAGTGGGTGTAAAGCCCGGCCAGGCGAACGTGTTCCATGTGATCGATCTGATCGATGAGCGCCAGTGCGTCCGTCGGAGCACACCCCAGCCGGCCCATGCCCGTGTCCACTTTCAAGTGAAGCACCGCGACCTTCCCCATTTCCTTCGCCGTCGCTGCAAACGCGTTCGCCTCGCCCAAGGACGAGACCGTCACCATCACATCATCACGCACGGCCTCTTCGATTTCTTCCGGCAGACACGCGCCCAGCATCAGCACCGGCCAGCCGGATCCGACACTGCGGATCGCCCGCGCCTCGACCATGCTGGACACCCCGAACACATCGGTCCCGCACTGCATCAGCAACCCCGCGATCTGCTTCAGTCCGTGCCCGTAGGCGTCCGCCTTCACGACGGTCATGACCTTGGTTTCCGTCCCAACCTGACGCCGGATCCACGCGAGATTTCCCCGCAACGCATCCAGATCAATTTCTGCCCAACAACGATGAACCGGCTTCACGCGGATGATGTTCCAATGGCTTGGGTCTTGATCGCAATTGAAAAACGGGAAAACAATTTTATGGGGGAAACCCAAACGACAATTTAACCGCCTGATATTCGGGATGAACCTCGCCGTTCGCGGTGCGGATGGTCAACGGCGGTTCGTTCCACGTTCTGTTGCGCACCCGTTCCGGCAAGTGCTCGCTCAAGGTCATCGCAAACAGCCCGAGCAACGGCCCGTCTCCCTCACGCAGGACTACCGGCCGCTGACGAACAATGGTCAGCCCGGCCTGCCGTGCGGCGTCTTTCACACGTTGCTCCTGCTCGTTCGGTCGGACAGGAAACACACAGGCAAACACGCCGCCCCAATCCAGATGTCTGGCGGCGACCCCGCAATAATCCGCCACGTCACCGCGCACTTCAAAACGACACGCGACTTTCTGTGGATGTTCGCTTTGGACGCCCGCTTCCAACGGCCAGTACGGCGGACTGCCCAGCACGAGATCAAACCGCTCGTCCGACCGGATCAAATCAGGATCACGAAAATCTCCTTCGCGAATGTCTAAGCGGTCGGTCAGCGAATTGTGGACCGCTGACTTGCGGGCCAGCCGGACGCTGTCCGGTTGCGCCTCCACCGTCACCACCCGTGCGCCCGGACAACGCCACGCGGCAATCGATGAGACCGTTCCGATACCGCTGCCCAAATCTAGGATTGATCGCACGGAGGGACACCACGATGTGCCGTACCACGCCGTCAAAACATCGTCCGTGGAAAAACGATGTCCCCGCTTCAACTGATACAACCGGTAAAACCCGCTGATCGCGTCCAGAGATTCCTCCGGTTCGACCGGAGGAATCTCGTGCGCCGCGTCCGGCGCCGGGCCGGGTTTCGCGTAGCCTTTGAAGTAACGTTCGTTTTGAGCTGGGTTCGCCACGGGCGGCACCGTATTCATCCACCGCGAATCCAACCAATCAAAAAGCGCTCAATCTCAGAGTGCTCTGAATCCTGTCCCGCTGCGAGGGATCCACACCGGCTTCGTCCGCGAATTCTTTCCAGCGTGAAACGGTTTCCCGAACCTCTCCAATGATGGACTCGGGGCGCCCCCGTTTCGTCGACGCCGCATTTGCGCAGGCTTTGAAATCGGCCAGGGTGAAGCCATCCCGTTTACCGTTCAACGTCATCTGGTGATTTGACGTCCATCTGCCGCTGGGCTGAAACGCATAGATCACGTCAAATGCAGGAGCCAACGACCACGCACCCGCCTTGTTCATCAGAAACGCGATGTTCTTCACGTGATCATCCTGGTTGCGCGCAATGATGTTGAACGTCATCCGCCGAAACTGTTCCTCAACCGCCTCCATCGGCAGGCCCAGCTGGCGAATGACCAAAATTGCCTGCTCATAGCTGTAGGCACCCGCCATATTGAAATCGTAGTGGGCAAGCGCGCAGAGCGATTGCAGGTGAAGCTTCTCGCCCTTAGGTCCGCGATCAAACCGTCGCGTCATAAAATGTCGACGACCGTTCTCCTCGAACAACCGGCAATCGTTCATCGTGATGCCGCACGCGGTCGCCATCTTGTAATACGCATACTCGATCACGCCGTAGCCTTTCGGATCCGCAAGTTCCTTGTCCTTGTTGGCGGCGACTCCGTCAAATTTCAGCAACCAATATTCAAAACCTTCGCCCGCTTTGACCTGTCCGGAGCGCACTTCGTTGGTCTCCGGATTCCACGCAATGACCGCTTTCGCCCGTGCGCCGCCGGCAGAAGTCCCGACCCGTAAAATGTCGCGCAACGCGTCAGCTTTTGATTCGTCGTTGAACGAGACGTTAAGCTCATCTCGATGGGCCAACACTTCAGACGCGAGCTCCACCAGTTTATCGACGTGAACGCGGGTGGACTGTTTTGCTTTTGGCCCGGTGGCGGGCACGAATTCCAACGCGCCCATCCCGCGCGCGCCGGTATAGCAAAGTCGCTCGACGGCGTTGAATGAACCGGGTGAACGCACTTGTGTCGCCAACCACGCATTGATCAGCGCGTTGCCAAACTTGTCGGGCAACGAATCCGCGAGCATGCCCGGCAGTCCGTGAAACGTCTCGCGCGATAACGCCCGGAATCGATGGACCGTTTTGGATAACGGCATCATCAATGGCGCGACTTGGATCCCGCTCTTCGCGAATGCCGGATCGTATTCGAACGCCGCGACGTCCGCACCGTCTTCAAGCGCGACGGCACCGATGGTCCGGCCCCACAATTTGACTTCCGCAACCGTGCTCATGAGCCGTCACCCCACGTCCATTCGGCATCCGGTTTCTGAGCGGCTCGCTTTTTGGTCGATGCGCGTTGGCGTTCCTTCCCTTTCAATTTCAAGAGATCCATCGGTCGCGGTTTGTCATCTGGAAACAAAGCGAGCAAACCTTCCTGGAGCCCGAGCACGCCAAGGATCCGAAGCAGACTCGCCGACTGAATCGACCCACCGGATTCGAGTCGCTCGACCGTTCGTTTTCCGACACCCACCTGATCGGCCAGCTGCGCCTGAGTCAGACCCGCATGGACGCGGAAGCGAGCGATTCGTGATCCAAACTCCGGCAACGAGATGTCGGCACCAGCTGGAACCTTAATTTCTTTAGTCGTCATTATTGGCGAATTAGAGCATTTAAATTGCTACATATCGCCTTTTATGGCGAGTTAAATATTACTACAATTTATTTTTATATCGTCATAAATGACGAATTAAATGATTTAATAATGCTATTTCGCCATATTTGACGGCTTAAAATAATATCCAAGATTCACAGATTTCTTGACCCAAACACTTGAGAGGGCACCGGTCCGATCAAACTTCTCAACGGCAACCGCTTTCAGTAACGTCCGCGCCTCGTGCCAAACAACCTGATCGATTTCATTCCCAAAGAAGGTTCGCCTGACAGTGACGCGCTGTTGGGACGTTTTCTCGAATACATTGAGGGCAAAAAGTTGGAACTGTATCCAGCACAGGAAGCCGCGATTCTGGAGCTGTTTGACGAGAAGAACGTGATTCTCAATACGCCGACCGGTTCGGGTAAATCTCTCGTTGCGGCTGCGCTTCACTTTAAGTCGTTGGCCCAGGGAAACCGCTCGGTCTACACCTGTCCGATCAAGGCGTTGGTGAACGAGAAGTGGCTCTCGCTTTGCAAAGAGTTTGGCCCGGAGAACGTCGGGCTCAGCACCGGTGATGCGACAGTCAATCGCGGTGCACCAATACTTTGTTGCACGGCAGAGATTCTTGCGAACATCGCGTTACACGAAGGTGAACTCGCGAATATTCAAGACGTCGTGATGGATGAATTTCATTACTACTCGGATCGCGATCGCGGCGTCGCCTGGCAGATTCCGTTGCTCACGATGCCACAGACTCGTTTCCTGCTGATGTCCGCAACGCTGGGCAACACGGAGTTTTTTGAAAAGGAATTGACCAAACTCAACGGGCGTCCCTCGGTCACCGTTCATTCGAAAGATCGGCCTGTCCCGCTGGAGTTCGCCTATTCTGAAGATCCCCTGCCCCAGACACTCGAGAATCTGGTGCAGGAAGAAAAGACGCCGGCCTACGTCGTTCACTTCACGCAGCTCGACGCCGCGCAAAGCGCCCAAGATTTCACCAGCATCAACGTCTGCACCAAGGAAGAAAAAGCGGCAATCGCGAAAACGATCCAAGACTTCAAGTTCACCAGTCCGTACGGTCCCGATCTCAAGAAATGGCTGCGTCACGGCATCGGATTGCACCACGCGGGTTTGCTGCCAAAATATCGAATTCTCGTCGAGCAACTCGCGCAACAGGGTTTGCTCAAAGTGATCTGCGGCACTGACACGTTGGGCGTGGGCATCAACGTTCCCATTCGCACCGTGCTCTTCACGCGGCTGTGCAAATACGATGGCGAGAAGACCGGCATTCTGAGCGCGCGAGATTTTCATCAGGTCAGCGGACGCGCCGGGCGCAAGGGATTCGACGATGTCGGCTGGGTCATTGCGCAAGCTCCGGAACATGTGATTGACAACAAGAAGCTCGCAGCCAAAGCCGAACGCACCGGAAAGAAAATCACCAAGCGCAAACCGCCCGAACACAACTTCGTCAACTGGGATGACAAAACTTACTCGCGGTTGATGGACGCACTTCCGGAACAGCTCACCTCGCGATTTCAAGTGACCCACGGAATGTTGCTGAACGTGTTGAGCCGTGAATCTGACGGCTGCCAGGCGATGCGCGATTTGATCCGGGCCTCCCACGATTCGGCGACCGAAAAACGGACACACTTCCGCCGCGCGTGGCAGCTGTTTAAAGCGTTGTTGAATCAAGGCATCATCGAATTCAAAGAGGCAGACGACGGCGGCTCAAAGGTCCGGGTAAACCTCGATCTGCAGGAGGATTTCTCGATGAACCAGACGTTGTCGCTCTACCTCATCGAGACGTTGCCGCAATTGAACCCTGAGTTACCCGAGTATCCGCTCGATCTGCTGACACTGGTTGAATCCATCGTGGAGAACCCGGACATGCTTCTTCGCAAACAGCTTGATCGCGTGAAGGATCAAAAGATGGCCGAGATGAAGGCGGACGGGATCGAGTACGACGAGCGCATGGAGGAACTGGAGAAACTCGAATACCCGAAACCAAACCGCGAGTTCATCTATTCATCATTCAACGCGTTCGCGGCGAAACATCCGTGGGTGGGCCAGAACAATGTCCAGCCGAAGTCGATCGTCCGCGAAATGTTCGAGCAGTTCCGTTCGTTTGCAGATTACATCAAAGACTACCATCTCCAGCGATCCGAAGGTCTGCTCCTCCGTCACTTGAACAACGTCTACAAAGTGCTGGCGCAGACCGTCCCGGATGCGGTGAAGACCGACGAAGTTCGTGAGATGGAAACCTACCTGATCACCATGATCCGGCAGGTCGATTCCAGCCTGCTCAATGAGTGGGAGAAGATGAAGAACCCCGAGTATCAGACTGTTGAGAAAGCCGAGATGCGACCGCCCGGTGCCGAGGAGGCGTTGCGCGATATCACCCGAGACAAGAAGGCGTTCACCGCTTTGATCCGAACACGTATCTTCACCCTCCTCCGCGCGTTGGCAAACGGGGATTTCGAAGAAGCGCTCGCGACACTGACGACCACGGATCGGCCCGAGAGTGAACCGTGGACCGTCGAACAACTTTCCGAATCGCTGAACGCGTACTACGTCGATCATCAAAGAATTTTCCTCGATCCAAATTCCAGAAACATCCGGCACACCCACGTGAAGCCCAGCGAGGACAACACCCACTGGATCGTTCAACAGGTCCTGATTGATCCCGAGGAAAAGAACGACTGGATGCTGGAGTTCACGGTAGATCTGGCGCAGTCCAAGACGAGCGAGGAAGTCGCCATCCGGCTGAACAAACTATCCGAAATCGGTTGAACTCAGAATACTTTGGCCGCGCTTTTTCTCAGGTCTTCAACCGCACTGACTGCCAGATCAACCTTCTCACCCAGCTTTTGATCCGCCGCCTTGGAGGTTAGCGAGGCCTTCAGCTCCTTGGCCGCTTCAATCGTCCTGGTTGCTGAATCGATCAGAGCCGTCGCGCCTTTCAAACGAATTGATTCCGCCTTGGCCTTGTTCGTCTCGGTTGCAGCCTTCAGCTCCTTGCTGACCTTGGCGTACATCGCCGTGCGCTGGCTGATGGCGGCGAGGCGCTTGTCGATCGAATCCAGCAACAGGGCATCCGCGGCCTGACTCGCCATCTCATCAAGTTCCTTGATCGCCGCCGTGTTCGGATATGAATGAACGATGAATTGAATCAACCGATCATTCATGGCGAGCAGCTCTTCCGGATCGTCGTTTCGTGCAATCCCTTTCGCTTCCGCCAGCAATTCTCCCAGCTTATTAGTCCAGGCTTCCAATCCTTCGATGTTATTCCATTCACTCATAAATCACGCACCTTCTTGACCAGCATTTCGATTTCAATGGCGGACTGGGTCAACGACTCAATGCTGACCGGTTTCCGTTCCTTCACCGCCACCACCAATTTTTCGTGAGCTACTGCCCATTCTTTCGTTGTTCTGCGGACTGAATCCAGCAGCGCCAACGCATAGATCTTGCGCTCCAAAATTTCATTCAGCTGAGCCTCGTATTCCGCGTACCACTCGTCGGTATTGGCAAGCAGCGCGCTGACCTTCACCTGCTGGTCTAGCTTCGCCTGATCATCCACGGAGAACACGCCGTCAGCCGTGATCAGATTCGTTGCCAGGACCTTCTGAAGCGACATTCGATAGCCAAGCTGATCGCTGTTTCGCTTCACCAAATCATTCTTCACGAGCGCGTTGGCAAACACCATGACCTTCTCAAGATTCGAGACGTCACCGATGATGTTCATCGCAATGTTTTGAATCGCGGGTTGAACGGCAACCAGCGAGCTCTCAAGGGACTTGGCGGCTCTTATGATCGCGATCTGCTTGGAAAGGAACTTCACAATCTCAGTTCCGGCTTCAACTGCGGCGGGAGAACCGGGAATCACGATCCCTGCCGCGCTCGCAAGATTCGCCACGGAATCAGCCAGTTGTGCGGCGGACTCCGCGCCGCTGTTACCGGCATTGATAATTGCCTGAAGCGAGTTGGCGTAGTCGACCATCCCGGAGAAGGCTTCGTTCCTCGCTTCCCAGTCAGCCGCCAATTTCTTCGCCCGATCCGGAGGCACTGCGTTCGCCGCGTTCAGTTCAGTGACAACAACCTGACCACTCGAAGCGACTGCGCCCCGCAACTGGCTTGAAGCGACGACAAAGGGAGAGACGTTCGGGAGGGAACTGCAACCGGCCACGGCCAGCAGCGTAACAACCAGCGGGCAAACCCTAATCGCCCGACGAAACAGAACAGGTAGTTTCATAAATTTAAGATCCAGTCGGACCTGCGCACAACGCGAGCGCTCCGACACAGGTTTGAGTTAATGTTGATACGACCTTCTTCCAAGACTAGAACGAACTCGATCAGGCCAGTCAAGGTTCATCACTTCGCAGGCAGCACCGGGAACTCTTCGTGAATTGCCGTCTGGATTTTGTCGGCAATTTTTTCAAACCCTTCCTTCGTCGGATGGATCTCATCCCCCCACTCCGTCGTCTTGAGAGTGCCCTGCGTGCGCACATGGTAGAACCGATCGGTTGATTGCTCGATTCGTTGGAGCATCTGCGAAAAACGATCCAGCAAAAACCAGACGATCTCCCGTTGGTCCGAAGTCTTCTTGATCCCCTTGGATTCGAGATACGGCTTCATCCAGGGACCCAGTTTGAACGGCCCCAGACGGATCGGTTTGTCCGAAGGAATAGCCCGATCGTAGTCGTGGGTAAAAATCCATGCATTGGGATGGTAATCGTCCCGCAGTGCGATCAGCTCCTGATAGGCCCCCTCGATCTGGTTGAGACGGTGTTGAAACCGTTGTTCGTTGATACAATCCCGCCAGGTCATCCAGCTCTCGCGCTGGCGCAACAAGGTCAACAGACATCGTCCGACAATGTCGTTCCCACCAGCACTCAACAGGATGATGTCGCAACGCATTTTGGGCCGGGTGAGCGTCTTGAACAATTTCTCCCACTGTTCACCGGCCATCATGATGCGGGACTCGTCGCCGTTGCTCTCGTGCCGCAACCAGGCCGCGTGACTGGAGAACCGGTTGATCAGCACGTCCACGATGTTCGGGCGTGAAGGCAGTGGAAAGGCAAACCACGAATCACCCTCCGTCAGAATACCGACCCGCTTCGAGCTCGCTTCCAGTTTATCAATGTAGATTTTGAACTTGGATTTTTTGATCTTGTGTCTCGCCGGCATTTCTACTCCGTGTGTTTTTACCGAAAGCGTCCTGCTTCGGGAGGGTTTGCTCGATTTCGTTTTGTAAGCGCAGTTCGGCAACGCTATCGATGCTCCAGATAGAAACTGGCTGTACGTTCGCCAAGTGTCACTATTCCTTCGGTGCTGATAACGATCTTCTTCTCCTGACCGGGAAGATCAAATGTTTTGATGAGAAAAATATTGGGGTCCATCGCCGCCATCTCCTCCAATGCTGCGATGACATCGATGTCATTGACGCGCTCGTCATCGGTCGGGGCTTGCAAGCTGACAAACCATTTGAGGCCGGGCATGTCCAGATCTTCGCGACTTTGAGCCACGATCGATGCAATCCTTCGTGATGCGTCTTTTCGGTAAGGACCGAAGGACATGTCGTTTTCGCCAACATGGTAAAATACCCCGGCCAGTTCCACCTCGTGCCCTTTGTCCGCAAGGCTTTGAATAGATTCCTGGATGCACGCGATGAATTGCGGATAGAGATTGCGTGAAACAGCCTCACTGCCTTCCGGTGTCCAATCGATGATCTGCGAACCGCTGTGGGTGAACTTCGCGATGGCGATATTCTCAGCCAGACCCTTCTGCAACGTCTCGCCAAAGCTGACCTCCGGTCCGAACGTATCGTAGTAACCGGCCGGCCCCAAGGGTTCCCAGCCATCCGATACTCTGTAGCCACCGCCGATGCTATACATGTAGGCGATGCCCGGCTTGTCCATGAGCAGCGACTCCTTTCCTTTCAGAATCTTCAGTTCCTGCGTGAAGGCGCGTTCACCTTCCATGTTGCGATGTCCGGCAAGAACGAACAGTTTGACTTTGCTTCGGTTCGCATAGGGCCAGGTTTTGAGCGGACGCAAAATGTCATCTTGTTCCCCGATGGATCGCAAATAGGCATCGGCGTAGTTGATCCCGTGTTCCAATTGACCCAAGGTTCCATAGTGATAATGCAGCCCAACGCCCCCGCCAATTTCCACGCCGATGTGCGACGTGGGAACGTATTCCGCGAGTGGATCGGCCGCAGCAACTTCTTTCTGCCCAACGCTGATGGCATACATGCGGGGGCGCAGGTCCATGCCCCAAATCGTCTTGGTGCAAAGCTCTCCGATATAGAATCTTAAACCGGGGGCATCGAGGTCGCGCCGGCACTTGGTCACGAAGTTCTTCAGGTTCGTTCCGTAGCTGGCCATGTAGTCCGGATTGAACATGTCGTTTTCGCCTTGGTGCCACATGAACCCCTCCAGCTGATACTTGATATTTTGCCGATCTAGTTCCGCCAGTGAAGATCGAATCAGCTCCAGAAGCCGGGGATACATCTCGAAGCCGCTGGGTTCGTCAGGATTCCAATCACCGCCCAGATGCGTTCCCCCGGCAGCACACTTGATAATTGCAATCGGCGCGCCGGTAACCTCAGAAACCTTTCGGGCAAAGCTCAGCTCCGGTCCGACAACGTTGTCAACGGGTTGAAGCCCGACCCATCCATCTGATTCGAGAATATTCTCACGACCGACCGAGTAGGAGAATTTGACTTCGCTCTGGGTCTCTTCCAACCCCGCAAACGGAGGAAAACGTTTAATGTCGTCCACTTTGGAGTCGCTCCCCACCATGTTTGACTGACCGGCAAAGATGAACACCCGAACCGGTTGACCGTCGTTTTTCTCCTGTGCAATCGAAAGGGTGCAAACACCGCAAACGATGAGAGAAACAATCACTAGAAATTTGCGCATACGTTGAATCATTCAGGAAATATCATTGAACCAACTCCACATGCTCCGAGCTTGTGTGGCGACCCGCTTCATCCATGATCGCCAGAAAGGCAACCAACGGACGAGCCGCGGGTAATTTGGCGGTGATCTGTCCGTCTTCGATGAGGGCCGGAACCGTCTGCCACTTCCGTTGCTGCCACGCACCGGAATCGGTCGTGTAACAGAGGGACAATTCCTTGAACCCCGTCACCAGATCGACTGACGCCGAGAGCCGACCGGCCTCCACTCGCGGCGCACCAATTCGGACGAGTGGCGGTTCCTCAATCAACACGCTGTCGACAAACGCGTCCACTTCCGGAAACGTCCAGATGTGGCCGTGCGGCCGATTGACGGCCACGGAGATATTTCGCCATTCATCCGGTACGAGACGATAGGTCTTCTGATAGCTGTCGAGGGGATAGGCAAAGTCCGTCGTCCCGTTGACGAACAGGATCGGATATTCCACTCCATTGACGTATTGACCGGGATCGAAGAGTTGCAGCCAGAGTTCACGCGCTTCCGGATTCATCGCTGCCAACGACTTGTCGGCCCAGTAACTGTTCTCGCCGAGGAACCCGCAACCATAGACTGGCACCGCCACTTTGAATCGCCCGTCAATTCCAGCGACAATACAAGTCAGATAACCACCCCAACTGATGCCGGTCATCCCTACGCGATCCGAGTCCACACCAGGCAACGAGCGCAACAGAGAATGACCGCGCATCACCGCCGCCACCGCGTGATACGTCCACATTTCGTCAGCGTCTGCTGCATCGAAATTGCGAAACTTGACTGCATCTGACTGATCCGGACCACCATCCGCCAGACGCCCATCGGGACCGTTGCCCGCAAGATCCATGGCCAGCGCCACGTAGCCACGTTTCGCCCAGTGCTCAGCCCATTTGTCAAATGCCCTCCCGCCACCGCCGTGAACCAGCACCATCGCCGGCGTTGCTGTCCACACGGAATTCGTTGGCCGCCCGAGATAAGCGAAAACCCGGGTTGGTTTCCCCTGCAACGGTTCGCCCTCGTAATACAATTCCTGAACCAGACCGGTCGAGGCACCCCACGTAACACCAGGAGCTTTTGATAATTCACTTACATCCCAAGGTCCGGACTGCGCTGTTTCAGCGATCGCGGAACGTGCCGGAACAAAAAGCGATACGGCCAGTATCAGTGCGGAACCAAAGGTTCGGGATACCGATTGAGAATTGGTCAACCTAAGAATGAAGGAAGCGAACAGGCGTGGACAATCGAGCGCTGGCATGAGCCACAATGTTCAGCACACCGGATCGTGTCAACACGCGCGATCCGCTTGGGTGCATTTGCAAGCGTGGGGCAAAAGAAGAATCAATGAATGAATGATCCGATGGATGAGGCAACGAGAGGCGGCTTCGAATCACTTTTTGGTTCTTTGTTTGTTACGCTTTCTTATTCCTAAGCAGATAGGGGACTATGAAAAACAGCGATACAATCACGATTGCAACAGCAATCCGGAACGCTCGAACTGTTGACGTATTTCTTGCATTCAGCGACTCACGCATAATTGAGGCCTCCACCGCACCAACGAATTTCTTGGACTCTACTTCTGGCCAATCGTTGGTGATCCAGTAGTTCACGGGAAACCGTTCGTTTACTCGATAGTCAACAACCGAAACTACACCATCAGGAATTTCCGGCAATAATCCATGTGAACTGAGAATCATGGGCCTCATTTCCGAGAGCGTCCCTTTGACCTTAGTGAAAAATGCCATCTTGGCAGCTTCGTTCCCGCCACTAACATCAGCAACCTGATCTGTACTGGAAAAAATGGACAGGGGATTCTCTTAGAAAGAGAATTGAAAAATGAAGCGACGACGACATAGCCAGGAATTCAAGAAAGAGGCGGTTCGTTACATGGTCATGGAAGGGGAGAGCGCGCCCTCGGTGGCCGGACGACTGGGAATCAACAGCAATCTGCTCTACCGCTGGAAGGGCGAGTTCCTCGAGGAACTCGAAGGGGGCACCAAGGAAAGCACCCAGATGAGCCCCAAGGAAATGGCCGCTGAGATCCAGAGCCTGCGCCAGCAGCTGGGTCGCAGCGAGCGGATCAACGAGATATTAAAAAAAACGGTGGTCTACTTCGCCAAGGACGAACAATGAAGCTTGAGTTCATTCACCAGAACATGGGCGAGTATCCGTTGAAGGAACTCTGCGAGGCCCTGGAGGTGGCCCCTTCGGCGTATCATGCGAGCCAGACGCGCCAGCCCTCGGCCCGGGCCACCGAAGACGCCGCTCTCAAGCAGGAGATCCTGGAGATCCA
>Ga0209491_10002989_pt1 | contig 28766 bp, 36 predicted proteins | sample BON02_FD_187213 | JGI IMG/M metagenome (GOLD analysis project Ga0209491, IMG submission 187213) | Freshwater microbial communities from Lake Bonney liftoff mats and glacier meltwater in Antarctica - BON-02 (SPAdes) (version 2) | ecosystem: Environmental > Aquatic > Freshwater > Ice > Glacier...
ACAGATAATCTTAACGGTAAGTACAGTGTAGATATGTCAGCAGTAGCAGACGGAGTATACTTTGTACAAGTTAGAAACGGAGATTTCTACGCTACTAAGAGAATTACAGTATCTAAGTAATTTAGATCAGTAATCCAATATCAAAGGCCCACTATCCATCGGATAGTGGGCCTTTTTGATTTTAATCCGATTATTGCAGTATGATAATAGACACCCACGCACACCTATACGCTGAGGAATTTCATCATGATATAGCTAATGTAATAGAGCGTGCAAGGTCAGAAGGCATAGACAGAATCCTCTTACCCAATATAGATACTAACAGTATAGATCCACTGAAAGCCTTGGTAGCTTCATATCCTGATTACTGTATACCAATGATGGGTCTACATCCATGTTCGGTGTCTACTGATTACAAGAGTCAGCTAGCCATTATTGAGAAAGAGTTAGATACAAACGACTATGTAGCAGTAGGAGAGATAGGAATAGACCTTTATTGGGATAAGACTACACTGGATATTCAGAAAGATGCATTTATTATACAGTGCCAGTGGGCCGTAGATAGGAAACTCCCAGTAGCTATTCATGCTAGAGATAGTATAGATATCCTTATAAAAATTCTCCAAGAAGAGGTTAAAGGTGAATTGACAGGAGTTTTTCATTGTTTTGGTGGAGATATAGACCAAGCAAAGGCAATAGAAGAGCTAGGATTTTACTTGGGAATAGGAGGTGTGGTTACTTTTAAAAACACAAAACTCAGAGATGTACTGGTAAGTGTATCTATAGATAGAATAATGGTAGAGACGGACGCACCATATCTAGCACCTGTACCGTACAGGGGGAAAAGGAACGAATCCTCTTATTTAAAGCAGATTATTTCCACTCTCGCAGAAGTATATTCCACTACTCCAGCCGAGATAAGTGCTATTACTACAGCTAATGCATTGAAATTGTTCAAAATATAGTTTTCTTTGCACAATATAATGAAGGAGAGGTGTCCGAGTGGCTTAAGGAGCACGCTTGGAAAGTGTGTGTACATCACAAGTGTACCGAGGGTTCGAATCCCTCTCTCTCCGCCATTTATTTTAACCTAAGATATATAATACCAATGAATGCAAAAGCCTTCTTAGTAATTCTACTCTTTTTGTTTTGGTCTTTAGGCTCAGGTTGGTATTATGTGTCGGAAGTGAAAAAGGTTTACCAGACTAGCGAGAGCCTAATGGAAGTAAAACCAGCGATATTATTTGCAATCAATAACGGCGATCCTATACTTTCAAAAAATTATCTTGAATTCAAGCAGGGATTACTATCCAGAATTGGAAATTTTAATAAGCTAAAAATTACCGGGTTATATTCAGCTGACGAAATTAATAGCACCAGTTTCGAGAATTTGGGTATTGCAAGAGCTATATCTGTACAAAACATGCTAGAAGAGGTAGGACAGGAACGGGTGACGATAGCTGCTGAACAGATTGATGTGCTTAGCAATGCTCTTACAGTAGATGGAGTAACCTTTCGTGTTTTTGTGTGCAATGAGATTTACGAAGAAACAGAATTTGGTGCAGTGATACATGATGTGGATAGTCTAGATGGAGGCTTAAATAATAGTTTAGATAACTACCTCAAGTTTCTTTCAAAAGAGGAGAATAACAAAAGGGTAGACTTGACCGGCCATACTGATGACATTGGAGACGAAGGAGAAAACTATCGGCTAGCACTTAAAAATGCTAATATCATACGAGAGGCTCTAATAGCAAAAGGTGTGTTGCCAGAGAATATTAATGCAAATAGTAAAGGCCAGACTGAGCCAGTAGCGGATAATAGTACAGAGGAAGGGCGATCTCAAAACAGAAGAATAGAATTAGTAATTGACTAAACAGGTAAAGTAATGACAGAAAAAATATTTGAAAGTCCAGGAGCATCTACGTTAGGTGTTTATATATGGCAAATAGCTGCTATACTATTTGGAGCGTTTGTTTTAGGGTACGTATTGCGATTATTACTAAATAGTAAGTTGAAGTCCAGCCTTAGTATATTAGAAATAGAAAACCGCATGCTTACTAGCAGGATGGTGTCAGAAATAAGCGAGTCTGATTTAGAGGCTCTGAATAATAAAATAACAGAACATAAGGCAGAAATCGATAGGCTCAATACTAAGCTTTCCGACTGTTTTTCTACTAGAACAAAGGCAGAGTATGATCTTTCGTCACTGGAGGAGAAGTACAAAATACTATCTGCTTCTGCTAGTGCTCAAAAAACGAAACCTATAGAAGACATTAAATCAAATCATATAGCATCTGATAGCGTAGTATCTAGATCTGATAAAAAGGATGACTTAAAGAAAATAGAGGGTATAGGTCCTAAAATAGAAGAATTGCTGAATGCGGATGGCATCCATACTTTTGAGCAATTGATAGAATCTACGGTAGATCGTATACGCGGTATACTAATAGCAGCAGGTCCTAACTACGCAGTACATGATCCCAGTACATGGGCTGAGCAGGCTAATTTAGCGAATACAGAACAGTGGGAAGGGTTAGATTCTCTTCAAGAAGAATTAAAAGGTGGAAAAAGAAAGTAGAGTTACTCTGCTTTTATTTTGTCTATTATAGCTGTAGTGCTTCGCCCTGGCAAGAAAGGAATAACATCCACAGTGCCACCACGTGCTAATACAGTGTCTGCACCCACTATCCTGTCAATCGTGTAATCGCCTCCTTTTACTAGCACATCTGGTTTCACAGCCTCTATCAGATTAAGCGGAGTGTCTTCTCCAAAAAGAATAACTGCATCTACAAAAAGGAGTGCTGCAAGTTTAGTGGCTCGAGTTACTTGATCTATAATAGGTCTAGATGGACCTTTAATAGAGCTTACAGAGCTGTCTGTGTTTACTCCTATAATAAGTCTATCTCCCAGGTCAGCAGCTTTAGCTAGATAATCTATGTGTCCAAGATGGAGGATATCAAAACATCCATTGGTAAAAACTACTTTTTCATTATGGATTTGCCAACTCATCACTTGTTTGGCAAGCTTTTCATTGGAGTCAAAAATCTTTTCAGTTATTATGCTTTGCCACATTTTTTTTTAGTTTTCTAGATTTTAATATGAAGTATAGGATAGATATTATACCTACACCTATGATAACAATAAACTGTATAGCATGAGTCACTAGTACATATGATGTGGCTAAATCAGATTTTTCAGCTATTCCATAAATGTTTAAAGCTTTAGGCACCATAAACTCAAAAGTGCCTACACCACCAGGTATGGGCACTATCATAGCTGCGGTGCCAAATAACAAGACCGTAAGTCCTGCACCGAAACCTAAATGAGACATATCAGAGAAGGCATAGAAGATGAAAAAAGGCATAAAGAAATACATCACCCAGATAAACAAGCTGTAAAAGATAAAAAGTCCTTTTCTTTTCAAATTAAAAATAGTTTTGACTCCATCTAGTAGGCCCTCTATAAATGACTTAAATTTACCAAGTATTGGCAACGTATAAAACCACTCTCTTTTTCTGTAAATTGGTATTCCAAAAGCTAAGACTACAGCAATAATTAAACCGTACAATTGAAATGACCCTACATCTGTGCCTTCGAAAAGTGAAGCGAGAGTGTCTAATATCAAATCAAACTGTAAAAAGAATATAGCTATTGCTATCAGTAATGTGATGAGTAGATCTACCACGCGCTCTACTACCACCGTTCCTACTAGTTTATTAAACGGTATGCCCTCTAGCTTAGAAAGCACCGCTGGTCTTGTAATTTCACCTACTCTAGGTAGACCCATATTCACTAAATAGCCTAAAATCACAGCGTGAAAACTACCTGCCGTAGTGGCCTTATATCCCATAGGTTCTAATAAAAGATTCCACCTTAGTGCTCTAGCTAGGTGACTGAGAATACCACAAATCATAGAAAGGACAATCCACTTCGTGTCGGCACCTTTTATTTCTTTCCAGACGTTCGGTAAGTCTTGGCTACCCACTGCACAATAAAAAAGTAATCCTCCTAAAAAAAGAAAGACTATGGTTTGAACAGCTATTTTATAATTTTTAGTCAAGGATGGCCTTGTTGTTTTTATCAGGGAATACTAAATATGGTGTAAATTTTTTAGCTTCTTCAAATTCCATACTAGCAAATGAAATTACGATTACAATATCACCTTTAGCTGCTTTGCGAGCTGCTGCACCATTTAGACAAACCATACCGCTACCTCTGTCACCGGCAATAACATAGGTCTCTAGACGCTCGCCATTATTATTATTTACTACAAGCACTTTCTCACCTTCTATTAGATTAGCAGCGTCCATTAAGTCTAGGTCTATGGTGATGCTTCCTACGTAGTCTAACTCAGTTTGAGTGATTTTAGCACGGTGAATTTTAGATTTTAGTACTTCTATTAGCATATCAATATGTATGCGACAAAAGTACATTTTATTGGGTTAATAAATAACGAATGTCAAGTGCATGAGTCTACTCATAAAGGTTATACAATTACTAAATAGGCTCATTCGTACTATACCTATGAGAAACCAACCAGAGATTAATACAGGATCTATGGCAGATATAGCTTTTCTGCTTTTGATATTTTTCCTAGTGACTACTAACATAGACCAAGATTATGGAATATCCAGCACCATAGCCAAGCCATTTGAAGTGCCGGACAGCATACAGATAAGTCAATCCAGTCTATGGGTAAATGAGAAAGGTACATTTATGATCAATGAGAAAGAAGTGACTAAAACTCTCTTGAGCACAGAGATGAGTAAGACATTTGATAAGAAAAAATGGGTAAAGAATGTGTTGCTTGTGAAGAGTGATAGAGAAGTAGTCTACGAGTCATTTCTAATCGCATTAGACGAAAGTAAAAAGGCTTTTAAACTATTTCAGAATGACTGTGCACTACAAGATTTTGGCAAAGAGTATTCAGAACTATCAGACACAATGAAAGTACAGCTACAGCTCTATCACCCAGTGGCTCTAGCAGAAAATGTGATTGATTAATAGGCTATTCACTGAATGTCCAGCAGTTGCTCTGCTGTAGAACACAAAACTTGAAGGATTTTAATACCGACTATTTAACCCAATACAAGTGAGAAGAAATCACGTACATTTCCCACTTTATGTATTTTTATTTTAAACTCTTTTTGACTTATGTCTAACTGATCACTCATTACGAATGCCTTAAAACCCAATTTTTCAGCCTCTTTTAGCCGTTGGTCTATCCTATTTACGCCCCTTATCTCACCACTTAGCCCTATTTCGCCTGCGAATACCATCTTAGGTGGAAGTGCTAGATTTTCAAACGAAGAAACAATAGATGCTGCTATACCAAGGTCTGTAGCTGGATCATTTATTTTAAGGCCACCTGCTATATTTACGAATACGTCTTGCTGAGATAGTTTATACCCACATCGTTTTTCTAATACAGCCAGAAGCATATTCAATCTTTTAATGTCATAACCGTTTGTATTGCGCTGAGGGTTTCCATATACTGCTGGACTTACTAACGCTTGCGTTTCTATAAGTAGACTTCTGTTTCCTTCTAGAGAAGCCACCACACTTACGCCGCTTAAGTTTTCACTGCGTTGATTTATTAGTATTTCAGATGGATTATCTACTTCGCGCATTCCCTCATTAGTCATCTCATAGATGCCCAACTCTAAGGAGCTACCAAATCTGTTTTTCAACGTACGTAGTATTCTATAGCTGTTCTGTGTTTCTCCCTCAAACTGTAATACCGTATCTACCATGTGTTCTAGTAGCTTGGGCCCGGCAAGTTGGCCATCTTTAGTGATATGTCCTACCAGTATGATAGGTACTTCATTTTGCTTGGCATATTGTATCAGTAGTGAGCTGCTTTCTCTTATTTGCGATATAGTACCGGGAGTGGAGTCTAAGTATTTGCTAAACATGGTCTGTATAGAATCTATGATGACCAAGCTCGGTTTATTTTCTTTTAGTCTTTTTATGATATTTTCTACGGAGGTTTCGTTCAGCAGCAGACACTCCTCGTTAGTTATACCTATTCTGTCTGCTCTCATTTTTATTTGATTTAGACTTTCCTCACCACTCACATACATTACACGCTTATTTATCCGCAGAGCACTTTGGAGCAGCAGAGTACTCTTACCTATACCAGGTTCACCACCCAGTAGTATTACAGATCCGGGTACTATTCCTCCTCCTAATACACGGTTTAGTTCTATTCCCGGAGCTTTCAGTCGTCTAAGCTCTATTCCCTCTACGCTAGTCACCGGAGTGACCACACCGTCTATGTCATTTAGATTCATCATAGCAGCCTTAGGCTTAGTTACTATTTCTTCTTGCAGTGTATTGTATTCTCCACACGAGAAACACTTCCCCATCATTTTAGGGTAATTACTCCCACAGTTTGAGCAGATATAAGCTTTTTTAAGTTTGGCCATTTTGGTGTTTTTTCCGTTGGTAAAGCGAAAGTGGTTGTTTTTATATTGGTATGAAAATTATATACGATATAGCATCACTTTTGGGTTATTAAAAAAAGATAAAATAGAAATTACGTACAAATTGATTAACCGTACTATAAATTTTCTATTTTTGTCCGCAATACAAAATAAGACTTAAAATAAAAATGAAAAAATTTACATCGTTATTAATGTTGTTATGTTTAATGACATTTAGTGTTCAGTCAAGTTTTGCCGAAGGTGAAGCAGAAGAGGCTCCAGAAGAAATGGAATCTGCTGTAGATCTAGCAGATTCAAATGCTATAGACTCAAATGCTGCAGTGTCAGAAGAGGCTGCAGTGGTAGAAGAAGCTCCTGAGGCAGAGGTAGAAGAAAGTGGACTTCAAGTATTAAAGAAAAAGTTTATAGAAGGTGGCCCAGGATTTATGGCTCTTCCTCTTATTTGTCTTATTTTAGGACTTGCTATCGCTATAGAGCGTATCATTTCTTTATTTTGGATGAGTATCAATACGGATAAGTTTGTAGCTGAGATAGAAAGCGAAGTAGTAGCCGGTAACTTAGAAGGTGCAAAAGAAATATGCAGAAATACTAGAGGCCCTGTCGCTTCTATATTTTACCAGGGACTAGATAGAGCCAGTCAAGGTGGAACTATAGATGTAGTAGAGAAGTCTGTAGTAAGTTATGGATCTGTACAGATGGGCCAATTAGAAAAAGGCCTAGTATGGTTATCCTTGTTTATAGCACTAGCACCTATGCTTGGGTTTATGGGTACAGTAATCGGTATGATTGGAGCATTTGATGCTATTAAAGCAGCTGGAGACATCTCTCCAGGTGTAGTAGCAGATGGTATATCGGTAGCACTTCTTACCACAGTAGCGGGTCTTATAGTGGCTATTATACTCCAAGTGTTTTATAATTTCATCACTTCTAAAATTGATGGTATTGTAAACAAAATGGAAGATTCATCTATATCATTGGTAGATATGCTAGTTAAAAACAAAGCAGTTAAAGGATAATGGGAAAATTAGGAAAGATAATATACTATTCAGTAATTGTTTTATTGGTACTGATCTTTGTGATCGTTCTAATAAATGACAGTTTTGCTGGTAGTGGATTTGGTTTATATATTACGATAGCACTTGGAGTTATAGCAGTACTGGGTACATTGGTATCTTCTGTTATTCATTTAGTGAACAATCCAAAAGGAGCTAAAAGTCTGATTATTGGAGCTTCAGCCCTATTGGTAGTTTGTGTTATAGGGTATGCAGTTAGCTCAGGAGAGGTTACAGATCATTTTTTAAAGTATGGTGTATCTACTTCTCACGAGTCTAAAATGATAGATATGGGTATTTATCTCACAGGTTTTTTATCCATTGTATCTGTTGTTGCTATTTTAGTGTCTGAGGGTATCGGACTATTTAAAAATTAAAATAATAGATTATGGGAAGCAGAAGAAGAGATATACCAGAAATTAATGCAGGCTCTATGGCCGATATTGCCTTCCTGCTATTGGTTTTCTTTCTAGTAACTACTACCATGGATGTACCGAATGGACTCCAAGTAGCATTACCACCAATATCGGAAGAACCACCAGAGGATAGTAAGCAGAAGAAGCGTGAGGTACTAGAAGTACTAGTAAACTCTGCAGATCAGCTTCTAGTTGAAGGGAGTATACTGACTGTAGATAAGTTACGTCAGAAGACGATGGATCACCTTACTAATGAGGGTAGAAATCCTACTCTTTCAAGTACATCTACTAAAGCAATTGTTTCATTAAAGAATGACAGAGGTACATCGTATGATATGTATGTGCAAGTGTATAATGAGCTTACTGCAGCATATAATAATGTGCGTGACGAATATTCGATGCAGAAGTATGGTGTGATTTATTCTAAGTTGGATCCTATCAGGGATGAGGATAAGATAAATGAAGTTAAGAAGAAGTATCCCAAAAAGCTTTCAGAAGCAGAACCAGTTAGTATAGGAGGGTAATTATGGCAAAATTCAAAAAAGACGGAGGAAGAAAGTTACCAGCTATCAATACATCTGCATTACCAGACATCGTATTTATGCTTTTATTCTTTTTTATGGTAGCTACCAAGATGAGGGATAGAGAGATGAAGATACGCACTCAGTTACCGCAGGCCACAGAAGTTGAAAAACTAGAAAAGAAGTCTAGACTTAACTATATTTTTGTAGGACCGCCATTGGATAAAGCCTTTGGTACTACGCCGCGTGTTCAGTTAGATGATGCATTTGCTACAGTAGACGACATACAACAGTATATCACGCTACAAAATAGCAAAAAAGATGAGAGAGAAATCCCGTATATGACTACATCTCTGAAAGCTGACAAAACAGTAAAGATGGGAATAGTTACAGATATAAAGCAGGAACTTAGAAAAGTAAATGCATTAAAGCTTAGCTATACAGCTTCAAAAGCAGCAGATGAGTAATAATCTGACAAATATATTTCGTAAAAAGGAGAGCATTAGCTCTCCTTTTTTTGTTTTACGAGAAATATGGATTGTTCTTTGCAGATATTATACATGGCAGACATATTAGCCTATATAAAGACTCCTATCGAGTCTGAGCTTCGCGTCTTTGAAGATAGATTTAAAGATAGCGTAAAGAGCAATGTACCCCTATTGGATACTATAATGAATTATATAGTAAAGCGTAAGGGTAAGCAGATGCGGCCGCTTTTTGTATTGCATTGTGCCAAGCTTTTTGGTGAGGTGAATGAGTCCACCTATCGTGGTGCAGCTTTAGTGGAGTTGCTACATACTGCTACTTTGGTGCATGATGACGTAGTAGATGAGAGTAATATGCGCAGAGGGTTTTTCTCTATCAATGCACTTTGGAAAAATAAAGTAGCAGTGCTCGTAGGAGACTATTTACTATCTAAAGGGTTACTCCTTTCTCTGAAAAATAAAGACTTTAAAGCACTCGAAATACTCAGTAGTGCAGTAGAGCAGATGAGTGAGGGAGAGCTACTTCAGATGGAGAAAGCTCGCAAGCTCGATATTACGGAGGAAGTGTACTTTGATATCATCACTAAGAAAACGGCCTCATTATTGGCTAGCTGCTGTGGTATAGGAGCTCACAGTACAGCCGCGAGTGAAGATGTAATTAAGGATATTATGACTATGGGGGAAGCTACAGGCATAGCTTTTCAGATCAAAGATGATCTCTTCGACTATGGAGATAATAAAGTAGGTAAGCCCACGGGTATAGACATAATAGAGAAGAAAATGACTTTGCCGCTTATATACGCTCTAAATGCTGCGGATAAGAGTGAGCGTAGACAAATCATACGCATCATCAAAAAAGATAAAAAGTCTAAGAAGCAAATAGCTGAGGTAATCTCTTTTGTGAAAGAAAAGGGAGGTATAGAATATGCTCAAACACGCATGATGGAGTACAAGTCTAAAGCTCAAATACTATTGAATAACATAAAGACAGAATCCTCAACTGAGTATCTAAATGCTCTTATAGACTACGTTATAGAGCGTAAAAAGTAGTTTTTATTGGTTCGATAATTCGCAGCTAATCAGGAATAAATATATTATTTTTAGTATTTATTGTGTAGCAACCTTTTGTCTTATCCTTCGGCAAAACACCTATATTTGAAATGAACCAATTATTATTTTATCCAAAAGTTGCGTTTGTAACTTGAATGCCGCAAGAAATGAAAAAGATACTGTTGATATTAGGCCTATTCTTTTGTACGTCCGCTCTAAGCCAAGACTGGCTAAGTGGCACAAAATATCTAACATCTTCTGGTTCTGATGGCTTTGTAGCAGATACGTTAAACGTGACGGGAGAAAGCGGAGATACCATTTATATCCAAACTAGTTCTGCAGGATCTGCTAATCCTAGACGGTTCATGTATTTCCTTGACAAGCTCTATAATGAAGAGAAAAAACTAACTTTTGATTTTGGTTTAGAAGAAGGAGATACACTGATTTATGTTCATGGTCTAGGAGATACAATTCTAGTGGATAGTGTACGCGAAGTGGAACTGCATGATGGCAACAGGTACACTCATTTTTATGTCTATAATATGCTAGACCACCAACATCATACTCTAATAAAAGGAGTAGGAGGCTTGATGTATGGACTTGAGCCACTAAATACGATTACTATCCCTGAGTATCATGCTATTGCAGCTATTTGTAGAAATGACGAGGTTATCCACTGGGAAATATACCAAAATGGAATAAAAACAAATACAACGTGCGACTTTGAAAGTTATACCAGAAAAATAGTGTAGAAAGCATTGAGAACAGTCCCTTTTCTATTTACCCCAACCCAACCAGTACCAAACTCACAATAGTGAATGCTCCTCAAAATACTCGGTACGTGATTTATTCCCTCCAAGGGCAGAAAATAGATACCGAAGTAAAAGATGGTGTGGTCAATGTTTGCGAACTTCCTCAAGGAATATATATACTAGAGATCCTGGCAGCAGATAAAATGTACCGAACTCGATTTATTAAGGAATAGTAACAGCTTTTTTCTGCTGTAAGAAATTCTCTTATTTCACCAGGCCTAGAACGTCAGCCCCTTGCTCAAAGACTACATCTACGGGAATATCCGCAGTAGTAAGCCTATCTAAGTCTTTTTGAAGAGCAGCACTTACAGTTCCATCTTTTTTCATAAGAGCTAGTACGCCATCCTTATTTCCGTCTCCCTGTAGCTTTAGTATTTTAGATGAAAGACCGGCTATAGCTTCTTTCATTTTCTCCATATTCACAGAGTACATCCCATTTTTATCTCTTGTAAAAGCTTCTTGCTGGTTGAAATAGTTGAAGCGGAGCATATTCGCTTTACCGTGAGCACTGCTAGCCCCAAAACGTACGGATCTAAATATTCCTGCTAAGAAAGTCACGTAGTAATCCATCAATTCGCCTTCTTCTAGCACTCCTTGCTCTTTTAACTGAGTCACCATATATAGGCCTAGAATATCAGCCTTACCTTCCTCTAAGGCACTAAACTCCTCACCCAAAGCTTCACGCACCATTCCTTTACCATTCACAGTATTCTTTATTCCTAGTCCGTGCGCCACCTCGTGAAACATGGTGTTGCTGAAAAATGCGTTAAACGTGATGTGCTTACGCTGTTCCTTAGCTATTAATACGTCAGATATAGGCAGTAGTATATAATCGTATTTGGCCTTCATGGCATTCTTCAGTTGACTTCGTCTAGTACCATACTTTAGTTGTATGGCTTCATCATTGGGCAGATTTACAGCTATAGTCTTACTTCCTGCATTGCAGTCTCCTGCGTAGAATATAACATCGTATGCATTGAGCTGAGCAGCATCACTATTAGGAGTCTCTTGCTTATAGAGAGCATCTACGGGCAGGTTAGCCTGTAATTCAGGCAGATAGCTCGCATACTTTTCTAGTTTTTTGCTCCATGACTTATCTTTTACTAGTATGTACGCTTCATACGCTGTGCGGTAGTTATAGAGTTTATCTTCATAGTGCTCTGTAGGACCTATGATGATGTCTAGTGTATTGCTTTTCATATTAATCCAGGCAATATCACTATCGTCATATGTATTACTAAGTAGTGCCGCAGCTCTTAGTTCCAGATAATTTTTTAGCTCAGTATCTTCGCAGATTTCTGCTGCTTGCATTAGGTGTCCGCTGGCTTTTTCTAGTTGTGGTCTAAAGAATTCAGTATACGGTATGGTGTAAAGTTTCCCAGCCTCATCTCTACGTACCATGCTATATTGACCCTTTTCGTCTTTTAGCCCAAGTTCTTCAAACTCATCTTTGGTAATGTCGGCAGGATAGATATTAGAGCCCAAAGGTTTTATCTCCACATTATCTAAGAATGGCTTATCATCATCTAACCTGTCCCATGGACCATAATTTACCTCTGCAAAATTTCGTAAATCTGGATTAGATATAGAGTTTAGTAACTGCTCTTTATCACCATAAGCTTGTATCCAAAAGATTTCGTTCATTACATCTGCTGCTGCAAAAAGGTGTGGAAGCATAGCTTTTTCAGAATTAGTAAGCTGTGAGAGGTCCGTGGTAAGCTTCACAGGAATATAGGTGCTCAACCCTTCCACCATCTCATTGTCTGAATCTTCAGCAGGTCCAATGTTGCAAGCTGCTATTAGGAGAATACAAAGTAAGAACGAGTTAATTTTTAACATCATAATGCGAGTATAGTTAAAAATATAGGATAGATAAAGTGGAACTAATGTGGTCTTGCATTTATTTTTGATCTAACGAAAAATAAAATGTTTGGATTAGGTAAGATAACAGAAGCAAAGAAAAAAGCAGAAGAGTTAAGAGGGCAGCTTGCTGGAATGGATTTTGAAGGAAAATCATACAATGAGAAAGTGAGTATTAAATGTACTGGTGATAAGCGTTTTCACTCTTTAAATATAGACGATAGTATATTTAAAATACGCAGTAGAGAAGAAGTTCAGCAGATGGTGCTAGAGGCTATAGATAGGGCAGGGATGCATGCTGATATTCACGTAAAACAAGAAATGGCTAAAATAATGCCGAGCATTTCTGGAATGGGACTATAACGTATAGTTTAGCCCTAAGCTGGAGTGTATAGAGCCCCGAGAGGTGCTCAAAATTGAAGGCAAAGTGTTCAGTTATATAATATGTTCCTCTTAAGGGTGTAAAAGCGACCGCAGGTCTACCCTCACCTACAGCTGAGAAGGCGTCAATAGCAGCTATCTGGGTGCTCTCTAGATTTATATTCCAAAATATAAAACCAATACGTGCTGCTGAATAGAAGTCTAGTTTTTTATTTTCAATAGTGTCTGTTAAAGTCCACAACTTTATCATTATCTACGATTAATTTTTCTGCTTCTTGCATTTCCTGCTTGCGAATGGAATTACTGAAGTATCCTTTACCAAATGAGACGACTATTTCTATTTATCCCCCTGTGTGCGGGCTTGGGAGAAGAGAAGCTGTTTCCCCTTATTCATAGCCTAGCCTAATTGTCTAACAGATTTAGCAGTACTTAAATAGGCGTTTGTGGCTCCATAAAAAGTTACCCCACCTTCTGGGATGAGCCTTTCGGCTTGGCAGATTTGCTAAAAAAAGTCTGCGTGATTCTTGTAATTTTTGTTAGGCACTGTTTTTGTCATTATTTTGAATGGTATAAGCAACTAAAGTGTAAAGACATACGTCTTTACAATATTATATTTGTACAAAATAAAGAAGTAATACACTAAATGATTAAATATACAGCACTACTGATTGGCGTCTTTTTATTTATTAATTCCTATGCACAGTATGACATATCTGTAAAAATAGATGGACTTACCTGTGATGATGAGCTACTATTGGCTAATCATTTTGGTGATAAACAATACCTAAGAGATACCTCAGGGTGTAAGAATGGAGTCTTTCATTTTAGAGGAGATACTAAACTGGAGTCTGGCGTATACCTAGTGGTACTGCCTAAGAAAAATTGGTTTGAAATTTTGGTGTCTAGTGAAGAGAATCAAATGAAGTACAGCTTCATCACAGATACTACCCTGAAACCGGAGATGACTAAGGTGAGCGGGTCCAAGGAAAACGAATTGTTCTTTGATTTTAATCGTTTTGCAGTGACCAAGAGTCGCATGGCCTCAGCACTTAGCAAAAATATAGAAGCGGAAGAAGACGTAGAAAAGCAAGAGACTCTAAAAAAGGAACTAAGAGAGATAGGCAAAAGTGTAGCAGCGAAGAGAAATGAGATAGCAAAAGCTCATCGGGAAATGTTTATAGGGAAACTGTACACTGCTATGAAAGAGGTGAAGCCCATAGACGTTCCAGAAGGAATGAGTGACGAGGATAAACAGAAGTTTCAGTATCTCTGGATGAGAGAGCACTATTGGGACAATGTAGATTTAGGTGAAGACGGCCTTGTAAGGTCTCCAGTATTTCACGGGAAGCTTACAGACTATTTCAAGTCATATATGCCACCTATAGCTGACACCGCTATTATGATGGGAGATAATCTGATCAATAAAATAGAAGCTGCGGGTAGTGATGAGCAATATAAATATACAGTGCACTATTTATTGGGATATTTTGAGGAGGCTAAGTACATGTGTTTTGATAAGGCAGTATGGCATATGGCTAAGAATTACTACTGTGCAGGTAAGGCATTTTGGTCAGACTCTGCTTACGTAGCTAAAATGTGCACCGAAAGTGCTAAGATGGAACCAGTCTTATGTGATACAAAAGCACAGGATATTAATATGCCTGACACAAATTTTGTTCAGAGAGTAAGTATGTATTCTATAGATAAACCTGTGACTGTTGTGGTATTTTGGGATATAAACTGTGGGACGTGTAAGAAAGAGCTACCTATATTGAGTAGAATGTACGATAGCATGAACAATAAAAATTTTGAGATATATGCTGTATATACTAAAGGTGAGTGGGAGAATTGGAAGAAGAGAGTTAGAGAAAAGAAGTATAAATTCATAAACGTGACTAATGCTTTTGGCGACGATCCTTACAGAGATAATTATCACATAACAACGGTGCCTCAAATTTTTGTTCTAGATAAAGACAAAAACATCCGATTCAAGAAAATAGGAGCTAAAGACCTAGCTAGTACAATTCAGCATCTGCTAGAAGAACAAGGGATAGTAGATCCTCTAGAACCTGAGAGAAAAAAATAATTAGCCTTCTTTTCTTGAGGTGAGATCTCTGTATATTTCACCTAAGAGTATGGATAAACCCAGGTTGTAATACGGTGAAGCCAGTCTTCTAGATTCCTTTGGTCCCACGGTTAATCGATAACCTATACCTGCTTTGATACCTACCCATGGAAGCAACTCATAGTATGCGTTAGTGCCTATCTCTATTGGGATTATCCGATAATTTTCAATTCTCACTTCTGTATTTTCATCACTGCTAGTATACCTGTATGCTACATTTCCTATACCTATCTGTAGCGGTACACTCAAACTTAATCTATTACGACAATAGTAGTCATACTCTATACCTAGGCTCACATTAGAAGTATTAATAAACCGATATATGGAGTCTTGCGTAAAGTTCCCATTGTTTATAAGTAGAGTTTCATTTGCTTTACCAAAACTGTAAACTCCTAGAGTAAGTTTCAGTTTTTTATTAAAATCTAGACCAGCTACTATCCCATAAAGTTTTGTCCTGTTAGACTGGATAAAGGTATTCCGATTATGGAACCCGAATATGAATGTAGGATCAGGAGTTTTTAATGCAGTTTTGATGGAGTCTAGTAGTTCCTGCTGACCGTTAGACATTAAAGTACATAGTAAAAAGAGAATAAAGAATGGCCTCTTTTTTAAATGAATAGTATTCATTTCGACTTGCATTACCCCATCAAGAGTACTTTGATATTAGCACTAAAGAGTTTTACAGCTATGGCTAGAATTATAATTCCAAAAACTTTATTCAGGATTTTAGCTCCCGCAGGGCCTAATATTTTTTTAATTTTATCTACGCTTCTAAGCACTATGAATATTACTATCATATTTAAGACTATGGCAATTATGATATTAATGGTTTCGTACTCTGCACGAATAGAGAGAATGGTAGTAAGTGTGCCTGCTCCTGCAAGTAGCGGAAATGCTAAAGGTACCACTGAGGCCGTGGCGGTGTCTGCATCATCATCTTTAAAAATCTGAACGCCTAATAACATCTCAAAGGCTATAATAGCCATTAGTATGCTTCCTGCCACTGCAAATGAGCCAATATCTACACCGACAAATTGTAGCATAGACTCACCAAGGAAGAGGAATGAAATCATAATAACTGCAGTGACTAATGTAGCCAGTCCTGGACGTATTTCTGTTTTCTCTTTGATAGCGATAATGAGTGGGATAGCACCGAGTACGTCTATGACTGCAAAGAGAACTAAAAATGCAGAAAGTATTTGATTAATATTCATCAGTTAGATTACCGATGCAAAGGTGGGTAAAATAACCTGATCTTTTACACAGGTTTAAAACCCTCGAACGCCTGCTTACAATTATTACAATAGTGCAAGCTACGGCAGAGTGTAGGCCCAAAGGGGCTTTTCATTTTGGTGTCTTCACTATCACAATAGGGACATTTGGTAGCTTCCAATATTTCCATTGTGATGTTAGCACAGTTTCGCATAGGAGGGGCCAGGCCGTGCTTTTTTATGGCAGCATGCCCTTCTTCCGATATAAGATCTGTGGTCCATGTAGTCTCAAAACTAGTAGCTACAGTAATATTACCTAGCTGCTCATAGCTGCCTAGATGCTCCTTTACCATATCCTCCATCATACGCAGTGCTGGACATCCTGCAAAGGTGGGAGTAAGGGTAACGTGTATGTCGTTACCTTGTAGCACGTCTATGCCAGTTACTATACCTAAGTCTACTATGGATATAGTCGGTATTTCAGGATCTTTGACGGCTTTTAGTTCTTCGCGTATGTACTCTGCTGTTATCATTTTACTATTCAAACGGATTAGACCATTTTTGGTTGGTATATACATCTCTACCTGTGAGTGTCTTTAAGAACTCGACAATTTGAGATTTTTCTGTTGCTGATAGATTTAGATTTTGAAGATTATCTCCTGGTCTAAGCCTATTATCCAGATTGTCATTATTGGCTGGAATATTATTATAGTGCGCTATTACACCTTGAAGTGCTCCAAAACGACCGTTATGCATCAGCAGTCCATTCACATTTCCTGCTTGGTTTACGATATCTCGAAGACTGGGAGATCTTATTACTGTGAGGTCTGTTCCGCCACCTATTACCCCAGTAGTACCATTATTTCTAGATATTGGATCTATGTCAAATTCTGGTGCCCTGTGGCAGCTTCCGCAATTTGCCCCTCCAGCAGTTCTAACTCCATCTGAGCTAAACTTAGTGGGAGCTAAAAATAATAATTTTCCAGCATTTTCGTCGGCAGTAAAATTATCGAAATTAGCTCGATCACTTGAAGCGGTGGCTCTTCCTTGATCAAACTTAGAGTCAAAAGATTGAATACTTCTTATGAACTGTGCCAGAGCATTTTGTATGCGTTCTTCAGTGATAGATTCATCGCCATAGACGTATTCAAAAAACTCACTGTAGTAGTCCTCAGTACTTAGTTTAGCAATAAGGTCAGTCAAACTAGGATCACCATTCTCACCGCTGTAGCCCATCTCTATGTGGTCCTGTATAGGTTGAGAAGATTGCAGTTCTAGATTGGCGGCTCGCTTGTCCCAAAAGAACTTCTCTTCTTCTGCAAACCGGGTATTAATTAATCTCATTGAGTGTCTACTAGTGGTCCCGTTTATTCCCTTACTAGCTGCTGGAGAATCACCAAAAGCGAGATCTTGCTTGTGACAACTGGCACAAGCAATAGTGTTGTCTACAGATAGCATTTTGTCATAGAATAAAACTCTACCTAGGGTCGCTCCTTTATCTGTGATATCATTGTTTGCTGTATTGTCTTTTGTGATGTAGCTTGGGATGTGTTGTGTAGCGTAGTTTGCAAGGTTTTCTAAATCTATCTTAGTGCCAAATTTAGTTTTAATAGCCTCATATGTGTTTCCCAATGGCTTCCCAATTATTTCACTGTCATCTTTACAAGCATAAGTCCCCATCAAAATGAAAGAAAGTATAAATAAGGTGATTTTAGTTTTATTCATAATTGCGTATGTTGTGAGTCAGATAATATTTGCACCGATTTTCTTCTAAGTTTTAAACTTGATGGTCTTACCAGTCAGCACTGGGATCTATACTATACACCTCAGTCATTTCTTTAAGTAGTGGCTGCAGATGTTCAGTGTGCTCACCTATTCTGCCACCATATACAGGTGCCCAGCTAGCGGGACTTGGCACTACTAGGTTGCTTTTTTCTAAGAGTGGAGTCACCATAGCCATCCATTTCTCTTGTAGAGCGGCCTCACCTATAAAGATATTTTCTTTGATAAGTACGTCCTCTGCCGGTCCTGGCTCGAACATACCCAGTGCATAGTTCCAAGCGTAGTTTAGACTTTCTTGCATTTTGCCATTACTTTCTTCATTTCCATGCCCAAGCTGATGTAGCCACGTATTGGCATGCATAGTATGGTATTTTATTTCACCAAAAAACTTCTTGGCTATCTGAGCTAGGGGTTGATAGGCAGAAGTTTTTAGTCCCTCAAAACGGATGTACTCTGCTGAGTCAAATAGGAAATGACGCATAATACTGAAGTCATATCCTCCTATAGGTAATTCTACGAATTGTGAGCAGTGAAACTGAGGAGCATTTCGAGTAAATGCAACAGTGTCTGCGTCTGCTTCGCCTAGCTGGTGTAATAGATTATATATATGTTCACTTTGTCCCATTTTGTCCTGAGCCATGCTAGAGAATGCTATATCCTCTTCTAGCATAGGTCCTAAGCCGTTCCATTCACTATTTCTGTGACCTATTATTAGCTGGTCGTCTGCTATTTTATATAGTAATTCTTTTAATGCTGATATGCTGTCCATTTTGTTTAAACTGATGTGTTAAATTGGAAAATTTTGAGTGTATAATTGAGCTATTATTTTATGTATCTAAACTTCATCCGACGCCTTCATTCCTCTTTCTTTGAATGCTTGGATACGGTCCATGACTTTATATGATGCTGGGTTTCTGTATAACTTCTCTGGTGCAGTAGTGAATATGTCATCATCTTCATACTCCGTGGCACTTATGCAGCTACTAGGGGCTACCCAGATATTTGCAGTTACTTCTCTACGTGCATATTGTTCCTTGGCGTATAGCAAAGCCATATCGGGGTTAGGCGCATGGACTATGCCTACGTGCTTGTGTTGAGCTCCTCTTTTACTTTGGTGAAAGACTTCATATGTCTGAAAATGGATGAGGCCATCTACATCACTGTGGTTTCCACCTGTTAAGTTAGACCTTGATATTCTGGGGTCTAAGGATATTATTGTTTTATTATCTTCTGTTGACATTGCTGGTTAGTATTGGTTGTATTTATGAAATATAGCCCTTTAGATAAAAGAGATGTGTTAATTATTGCCGTACCTGGAGTTAGTTTTCCAGACGCTATTATTTTACCTGTAAGATCAGTGATGGTATAGGGTCCACCCGCAGAGCTTATACTGAGTTTATTGTTAAACGGATTAGGGTAAACAGTGTTTTTAACTAACTGTGGAGTATTTACAGTTACCGTGTTGTTTTGTTCATTTACAAAACGTAGATCATCCAGATATAGAGTCGTATTTAGTTGATTGTCAGTTGTATTTACAGAGGATGCTATTCTTATAGTGGCACTGTCTGGCGTTAAATCCGCATAATAGGTCACGGGAATACTAAGGTACGCCCATTCGTCTTGTGTGCCTCCTAGTCTTAGTTTCCCTTCTCCTAGGTAATCGCCTAGTAAGAACACATTGAAAGCTATCTCAGCACTATCGTTAGCTCCATTTTCTAGTCTGTAGTACCCTTGGAGGAACTTGTATTTTTGGTCCAAAGGGAAAGCAGGTCTATATCCATCCGCAAGGGTATCTCCAGTGAAACAAAATCCTTCTCCTATGTCATCCCAATTTTGAAAATTTTGTATAGCTAAACAAGAAGCCCCTCTATATGCGGTAGTGTTTTGTACCACAGATGGATTGCGTAAGAAGCCGCCCCATTCTCTGAAAGCTACTAAGTCTAGAGACATCCAGCCAGTAGGATATGTTACACCTCTATTGGTCCAGTTTTCGAAGTCGTAGTTTTCTATTTCTACTGTACGTTGGCCTATGTTTTCAAATCTAAAGTCATCAATCGTAATATGACCCGGGCCTTCTGCTAGTTCTGTAGTGGTACTCTTCATTCCTATGTAGACAGAGTCTGGTGTACGGCTTGTGGTATACCACCTGATAGGTACCGCGTATTTTAGGTACTCACCATCAGAACTGCCAGTGACTTTTATACTAGCATCGCCTATCCAAACCCCCTTTTCATAGAATCCAGAAACAAACTCGGCACTATCTCCTGGGTAGAGACTATAACTAGCCTCAAAAACCATACTCAGAGGATCTCCGTCATATGGAAATTTATCGACGCCACCACCTTGCCAGTCCACATTGTATATAGAACTAGGGATATAGTCTCCGTTCGAATTAGCAAAATTTTCTAGAGTAAGAGCATACGTGCCGCTTTTAGCATCCGCAGTACGTCTGGGTTTACCATAACTCACCCAACTGTCTACGGCATAAAAATCTTCTGTCTCCCATATCTCGAAGCCACCGTTTGGCACATTCTGAGCGAAACTGCTTAGTAGTACAGTAGTGGACAGATATGTGAGTAATGTTTTCATAGGCTTAGTTTTTTAGCACTCTGATCACACTTATTTGATTATTTACGTCACGCAGGGTTATGAAGTATAGACCACTTGGTTCCTGACGAAGGTCAATAGTATTATTGAGTATTTCTATTTCATCAGATTGGCCTAAAATATTAGTTATCTGAGCTAAAATGTATTTTTTTGATGCGTCTATAAAAACCAATCCAGAGGTAGGGTTAGGGTAGTAATGTACAACAGAAGCTATTTCTTGTACAGCTAGCTTTAGCGGAGTAGGTTCCAGTACTAATTCTAGGTTGTCTAGGAATAGTCTAGTTTCTAAGCCATATATGCCGTCATCATCCACAGCAGAGTAAAACATAAGTGATGCACTGTCAGGAGCATAGCTATCGTTGTAAGTTAGAGGAATGCTAAAAAACGTCCATTCTATAGATTCTTCTTGTATATTAAAGTCATTGTATGACCTTCTACCTTGGCCATTGGCAAAGGTTCGTACAGAAATGCGAGCGGTATCGGGTCCATCTGGTAAGAACTTATAATATCCCTGTAAGTATTTAAATGTATCCAAAAATGGGATATGAGGTGTATAGTAGTCATCGTTTTCGTCTCCTAAAAAAGCATAGCCACGTTGTACACTAGTGCCATTTACATAATTCTGGATCACAAGGGAATGATTACCTGTATGAGCATTTTCTTTGGAAGACTTGGTGCACGATTTAGAACTTAAAAAACTGCTGTAAGTATCGTAGATCAGTAGATCTAAAGGTCTCCAATCTGACGGGAAATCTACTCCTATATTATACCATTCTTCAAATCCACTATTGTCAAATCCTCCTACTCGCCGACCAATGTTCTCAAAAGCAATGTCGTCAAAGGTCACGTAGCCGTCTCCGTCTACCACGTTATCTCTACACGAGTACAGATAAATCCAGGCACTATCCGTCCTTCTATTCCCTGATGAATTCCAGTCTATAGGTATAGAGAATTTCACGTATTTATTGGCACTGTTCCCTGTGAATCGAAAATCTACTTTTCCTTTATATGCCCCTTCTTCTCTGAGTACCACATAAAACCGGGCGGTATCACCTGCTGCTAGATCATATTTACACCAAAACGATATGCTTAATGCATCTCCAGAAATTGCCGTTCCATTTATGTCTTGTTTATTGTTATAGTCTAGATTTCTAGCATAACCCATAGCTCCATTAGATGTTGCACTATAAGTATTAATGAGTTTTATAGCATAGTTGCCCTCCTTCGCGTCTGTTGTACGCTCTACATTTCTAGTAGGAGAGTACCACTCAGATAGTTTAAAATGATCACGCACTTCCCATTGTTCAAAATCACCGTTTGGGATGGTTTGGGCAAAACTTAGAGAACTAAGATATAATAGTATGTAGCTGATATAGTACTTCATTGGTTTAGTTTTTGCTTTTTGCGTATTCCAAAGTACGGTGTATTGTATCACAAAAGCAAAATGATAAGTTATATAATCACCTTGTAGATAGAGAGCTACAAGGTGATCTTTAATCTTTAGGCAAAAGGTCTGACGTGTACAGCTTCCTCGTTATTAATAGCACGTGCTACCCATCTTCCGTTTTCTTCAGCCATACGACGTACAGCTAATCGCTCCGCATTACAAGGTCCGTCACCATTGATAACTCTTTTAAACTCTTCCCAGTCTGGTTCTGTATAATCCCATTGACCTGTTTCTTTGTTTTTCTGAAGTAGTGGATCTGGTAGTGTAAGACCTAGGTCCCATATTTTTGGTATGTACATGTCCATAAACTGCTGACGCATAGCATCATTAGTTGCCATTTTTACTTTCCAACCCATTAGCGTCTCTGAGTGTACAGATGCTTTATCACTTGGTCCGAAGAAGTGCATTAGTGGTGGCCACCATCTAGTCATTGCAGCTTGTACCATTTCGCGTTGTTTCTTAGTACCAGTTGCAAGGTGCACTACATTGTCATGTCCATACTTTAGGTGAAAAGACTCCTCGTAGCAGATACGCTCTAGAGCTCTACAGTATGGTCCGTAGGATCCTTTACTGTTTGCTAGTTGGTTTACGATAGCACCGGCATCTACTAGCCAAGCTATTACAGCACTGTCTGCCCACGTGAGTGCTGGGTAGTTAAATATATTAGAATACTTAGACTTACCAGTGATTAGGTCATTCATCATGTCCTCACGACTTTTGCCTAATGTCTCAGCTGCAGAGTAGAGTAACTGTGCGTGGCCTACCTCATCTTGTACTTTAGCCATGAGAGCTAGTTTACGTCTGAAGCCAGGTGCACGAGTAATCCAAGTTCCCTCAGGAAGTGAACCTATGATCTCGGAGTGAGCGTGTTGCTCTATCATTCTGATGAGTTGCTTACGATACATCGCTGGCATCCAGTCTTGAGGCTCTATTTTATCTCCCTTATCTATTCTAGCTTGAAAGTCAGCTAATAGTTCTGGAGTCTCTTCCTGTTGTTCGAATTTCTCGTTTGGGTCTATATAAGCGTTTCCGTACATAATTTTCTTTGTTGTTAATGTCTAATTATCAATTATTGTTTTTAAGTCCTGAGAGTATAAAATCACTCAGCTTTTCTGCTATTTGTTCGGCATTAAGGTTGCCGTCTGGCTTATACCACTCCACTATCCAGTTGACGCTGGAGAGTATAGTAAGAGCAGCAAATTTTTTGTCTGTCTCGTTAAAGACTCCCTCGTCTATACCCGTTTGTACTATTTCTCTAAAACCTACTTCGTAGCTATTTCTATTAGCAATGAATTTTTCCAAAGATGTACCAGTCAAATTTCTCCAGTCTCTTATAAAAATTAGAGCGGAGTCTAGATTTTGGGTAAGTATCTCTACGTGTAGCCTGATAGCCATTCGTAGTTTTTCTTCGGCATTAAAGTAGATGTCATTGACCTCTTGTACCGCAATCTCAAATTTATCTGCCATATCAAAGCATGTGATTTTGAGAATATCTTCTTTGTTTTTGAAATGAGAATATAGGCTAGCAGGCTCCATATCCAAGGCTTTGGCTATGTCTCTTACCGATGTGGCAGCGTACCCTTTTTCTTTGAGTACGTGTTGAGATGAAGCTAGTATTTCTTTTTTGCGTTCCGTCATTCCTGTGTTGCGAACTAACGTTCGTTAGGCAAATGTACTAAAAGTGATTTACAAAAACAAATGTGAAGGCTTGACGTGTATATTTGAATCATGGAATCGAATATTATCACGTCTAGGCATGTAACACTTTTTACAGGATACCAGTTACTAGGTATGCACACGTTACTTTTTGGTATGTCTGTTCTTTTTTCATATCGGGAATTAGGTGTGGCTAGTATATTAGTTTGGATGTGTTATTTTTTAAAAAAGAAAAAGGAGATAGACGTTTTAAATAAGGCTTTTAAAGATGGCCCCTTTTCTAAGTACCGAATATTATCAGAATCTGGCTACGTATCTATCCTCAGAAAAATCACCACTTCTTCCAAAAAAATCAATAAGGACGGGTTGCAATTGTTATTTATTGAAAACAATCAATCTACTCATTTATATACAGCGGAAAATTTTGAAGATTTGAGGGAAACTGCTTTGTTTTTGGGACAAGAATGGGAGTGTGGCGTATTTGAAGTGCATTCGAAGTCTTGGTTATTGGCAAAATAGATTGCTGCAATGGTTCTAAAAAAAATATGGCTAAAAGGGAGATCTATTTACCTTTGAGATACACATGGAAAATCAAATTATTAAATCAAAAGGAGGCTCGCAGTTTCATCCTATGGTGTCTGTGATACTTTTTCTTTTTTGCGTTCCTGCATTTTCATCTGGCAATTGAGTAGTACTGGGCGTCTTGTTATTTTTAGTTGGGATTACTTCGTATATGAATAAAATCATTAAAATAGACGTATTCACTAGGAAGTATAAATATGGGGTATTTAGTACTTGGGACGACTTATCCATCGCGGGATATATCTCCATCTTTAATGAGACTAGTGGCCAAAAAATGAACGCAAGATCACAAAGTACTAAAGTCGTAACAAAAGAGCTTAGACTGAATTATATACAAGGTAAAATGAAGAAACACATTTATACTGCCAAAACTCTAGAAAATGCGGAAGATACTGCTTTGATACTTGCAAACGCTTGGGATGCAGGTGTCTATGATGGAAAGTCAAGAATTTGGTTAAAAGAGAGAGTAGAATGAAATTTGGCAAAGTAGAAAATCTAGGAGTTTTGGACTTAAGTCTACCAAAAGATCATAGTGACACAAAACGTGTTTTAGCAGCTGGCGGCTACATAGAAAAAAACCAAAGGTGTTCATCGGTTTTCCAAAGTGGGCGAAGGCCGATCTCAAAGACTTTTACCCGAAGGGAACCAAGGACGAGTTGGCGTATTACTCTACCCAGTTCAATGCTATAGAACTAAACGCATTTTATTACCGCATATTTCCAGAGAAAGTAGTGCAAGGATGGTACGATAGAAGTGCTCCAGACTTCACCTCTTTCACAACAAGTTCAAACTTATCTGCCATTTCAAAACAGGTGATCTTTAGAATATCTTCTTGGCTTTAAAAGTGTCTATAAAGACTAGTAGGTTCCATATCTAACGCTTTGGCAATGTCACAAACTGACGTGGCAGCATATCCTTTTTCTTTAAGGACGCTTTGAGATAGGGCTAGTATTTTTTTTTTCGGTCATTCTAACCTCAGAAACTAATGAGCGATAGGTAAATGTAGTTTTAAGTCCAAAGAATTCCAAGAGAGATATTTTTATATCTTTGAGGTATTATGAAATTGAAGTCTATTTTTTTATGGGTGTTTTTAGTTTTTGCATTTATATCTGAAGCACAAGAAAGTTTTAAAAATGAATTTGGTTTAAATTTGATGAGTGTTAATTCTACTTGGAGAGATGGACAATTATTTAATCCTAGCTTAAACATTAGCATAGCTCGTGGGGTAACTTATAAGCGACTTTTTACAAAAAATTTTGGTGTCAGGGCTGCCGCTAGTTTTGATAATGGTGAATACGAAGTTGGTTTTGCTCAAAATGATGGCCTTGTCAAAGAAGCAGAATACAAAATAGGCAGAGCTAGAGTAGGAGCGGAATATGGATATTCTTTTGGTAAATGGAAGCCTTACTTATCTACGGATATACGGTACACTCGGTTTTGGGAAGACGTTTCGTCATCAGGAGGAATAACGGGTGGTGTGCTTTTTTATCAGAACTTGACAAATAAAATAGCTATTTCTCCTGGGATTGGCCTGACTTACAGGGTGACTCCTAGAATAAGCGTGTCTGCTGAAAGTACGTTAAATTGGAAAGTGTGGGACAAGGGAGTACATACCGAAAAGTATACGGGTCATCAAGCGGTGAGTGCCGAAGAACCTTATGTAGAACACTTTATTTGGACCCCGCTTAGTACTTTTTCATTGAACTATTTTTTTTAAGTAATGTGTTTACATTTGCTTAGTGAAATTTGGCAAAGTAGAAAATCCGGGAGACCTAGATTTAAGTCTTCCTCTAGACCATGCAGACACCAGGCTAATATTGGCAGATGGAGGATACACAGCAGGGAAACCAAAGGTGTTCATCGGTTTCCCTAAGTGGGCGAAGGCTGATCTCAAAGACTTCTATCCCAAAGGCACTAAAGACGAGTTAGCGTATTATTCTACCCAGTTCAATGCCATAGAACTCAATGCATTTTACTACCGCATATTTCCAGAGAAAGTAGTGCAAGGATGGTACGATAGAAGTGCTCCAGACTTCACCTTTTTTCCTAAAGTTCCGCAGCTGATAAGTCAATTCAGAAGGTTAAAAAATTGTACTGTAGAGCTAGATGACTACTTCCGTAGTATTTCTAATTTTAAAGAAAAACTAGGTACTGTATTTCTCCAGATGAATGAAAACTATGGTCCGAAAAATTTTGAAGACTTGACACACTTTATAGAACAATGGCCTGTTGATGTGCCACTCAGTGTAGAGCTGCGTCATATAGACTGGTATACGGACCCGACTATGGCTGATGAGTTAAATGACATGCTAGCACAAAACAAGGTGTGTCATACTATAACAGATACTGCAGGCCGTAGAGATATTGTTCATATGAGATTGACGAATAATCAGTGCTTTATTCGGTTCACAGGAGCTAATCACCCGAGTGATGTTGAGCGACTAGACGAATGGTTTGAGCGACTCACAGAGTGGAAAGAGCAAGGGATAGAACAGATAAATATCTTCATACATCAGACTGTAGAAAAAGACTTACAGATGCTCAGTGCTCGACTAATAGAAAATATAAATAAGGAGTGGGGTTATGACATGCACGTGCCTGGGAGTGAGGTACAAGGTGTTGGAACTTCGTTTTAATCAGATGATTACTATACTCATCTCAACGACTATGATAAAACCAAACCCACCGGACAATGGTCACTACCAAACGTATCGTTATCTATAAAAGCACTTGTCACCTTAGGCATAAGCGAATCAGATACCAAGAAGTAATCTATACGCCAGCCAGCATTGCTGGCTCGTGCATTGAATCGGGTACTCCAGAAGCTATATTTTACTTCTTCAGGATTAAGTTCACGGAAAGAATCTTTTAGCCCGATACTTAATATGCCATCTAGACCGTCGATTTCTTTTTGAGTATATCCACTAGTCTTATTGTAGTTACTCTTATCGTTTTTCAGATCTATTGCAGCGTGAGCCACGTTAAAGTCACCTGTTACTATGATGGGTTTAACCTTTTGTAAATCAGATAAGTAGCTCTTGAATGCCTCGTCCCAGGCAGCTCGATAATCCAATCTTTTCAAACCTGCACCACTGTTAGGCACATATACATTTATAAGATAAAAATCTGGGTACTCTGCACAGATTACACGACCCTCGTCATCATGTTCGTCTATGCCCATATCTGTAGTCACATTGATGGGTTCCGTCTTACTTATAATAGCCACTCCGCTGTATCCTTTTTTGGTAGCAGAGTTAGAGTAGACGTGAAATCCTTTCAGCTTGGCTAGAGCTTCTTGTACCTGATCATCTTGTGCCTTGGTCTCTTGCAGGCAGTATATATCGGCCCCACTATCGTGTATGATATCTATTAAACCTTTTTTTACTGTGGCTCGCACGCCGTTTACATTCCAGGAGATGATTTGCATACGGCAAATGTAGAAATATTGAATGACTGAAAGTAGAATTAGAGAAGGTATGTTAGTGTATATTTGACACACGATGTTTCAGAAAGTTTTTAGTCAAGCCCAAGAGGGCAACCTTATGATTTCTATTTCCACCTATGGCGAAGATGCCACGTGGGTAGGATATGTATTATCATACACTTTGGATCTGGTGATTATAGAGCACGTGTCAAAATATGGCAGATACGATGGAATTAGGAGCCTGAAAATAGAGAATATAGAGCGGGTAGACGTGAATGACGAATTATGCAGAAGCATTACTTTTTTATCTCAAAATCTAGAAGAGATGAATAAGTTAAGTTCGAAATACAAAGAGAAACAACCAACATCAGGATCTTTTTTAGAACTACTGACGTATTGTAAAGAAGAGAATTTAATCTGCTCTGTAGATACCAAAGAGATTTATTTGACATGTTTTATTCTGGATCTGAATACAGATGAAATTCAACTGCTAGCCATAGATGATTTCGGAAATAAAGATGGAGAATGTCACATTAAAATGGACGATGTAAATTTTGTATCTTTTGGGAGGTTGACAGCTATGAGAAGGCTGCTGCTCTATAACTTGAATTACAGGATTTAAGCCACCGAGATTATCTTTTCTTTTTTTCCACCAAAAACTACTTCAGCTCCTTTTTCTGCCCCCATAAGCTGCCGGCCAATAGGAGATGAGGTTGATATTGCAAAAACAGTATCCTTGCCTATTTCTATTTTACCGAGACCTACACAGAGGTACATCAGGCTCACATGAAATTTACGGGGAGTAGTTAGTTTTGTAGTGTGATAAGTGATGTATTAATCGGGCAAATATTGCCTTTAAAACTGCTAGAGCATTTTGAGATTACGGCGGTTCAGAATGTTGCAGAT
>Ga0209491_10002991_pt1 | contig 28759 bp, 20 predicted proteins | sample BON02_FD_187213 | JGI IMG/M metagenome (GOLD analysis project Ga0209491, IMG submission 187213) | Freshwater microbial communities from Lake Bonney liftoff mats and glacier meltwater in Antarctica - BON-02 (SPAdes) (version 2) | ecosystem: Environmental > Aquatic > Freshwater > Ice > Glacier...
CCGTCATAGGTCAGCGTCCGGACCGCGTTGAACCTCGAGAAAACAAGCGGCGTCCCAAGGTTCTCAAACTGATGACGGTGGCTAGGCGGATCTACCACGCGGCGATCGCAGCGCTTGCAAAAATCCCCTAAATCCCCGTGGACAACGCCATTCGCAACAGCCACCTGTTGAACCAACGTCGTTGAATGTGGCCACCTTCATTCTTCTGCAGCGAGAATTGGCCGACAATGTGGATTGTCTGTTTGTGTTTGTCGAGCATCCCGAAGTCGAACCAACGAACAATCGCCGTGAACGAAATGCTCGGCGAGAAGCCGAAATTCGCAAGGGAGCTCGAACGAGCAAAACCGATGTGGGTGCGAAACGACGCAGCATCATCGTGACAGTTTTGGCAAGTCTTCAAACACGCATTGCTAGCTTTACGTTATCGAATGTGCTGGCCGAAGTCGGTCGATGGCGCGATACCGGAAAGTCGCTCTTCGAACTGGAACTCGAAGCAATCCAAGGAAAAAGAGCTCCGCCAACCTGAGCCCGTTGATCTGACGGCCGTTTCAAAGACTCATGCGGACTCCCAAACCCGTAAAAAGCACACACGCGCGCAAAATGGGCAGCTACCGCCGAAGTTCCTTGACGCGTCCATCCGCGACCATCGCAACCTCCATGAAAATCAGGAGTTACAATGATCAACAGTCTGCCTGTACCCGGGAATTCTAATTGTCGCTGAGCAAAAATGCTGCTCAGATACTCAAGCGGCGCCCCATCAACCGGTACTTCTAATTGTCGCCCGCAGGGAAAACTAATTGTCGCTAAACAAACCTGTCACCGCGTGTGGTGGAAGAAGTTCGTTCCCAGTCGAACGGCAGACGTGTTCTACTACTGGATGGCTTTACGATTACGGCTTCCGACACACCTGAGAATCAGGCGGAGTACCCTCAGAACCCTTCGCAGGAAGCAGGTCTGGGCTTTCCGATCCTGCGCTGCGTGACACTCACTTCACTGTTCACGGGCCTGCTGTTTGATCTTGCGTGCGGCCCGTACAGTGGTAAAGAAACCGCGAGACCGCGTTGATGCGTGAGCTGCTCGATAATCTTCAGCCTGGTGACACGCTCGTGGCGGATTGTTATCACTGCACGTACTGGCTGATCTCCGCCTGTCAGCAGCGTGGTGTTCACATCGTGATGAAGAATCACCACAAACGTGACGACCATCCCGCCGACGCCGTTCGCTTGCGCAAGGGAGAACGACTGGTGACGTGGCCACGTCCGGCACGCCCGGAGTGGATGAGCGCGGAAGACTATACACAGCAGCCAGAGACGCTTGTTATTCGCCTGGTGGACGTCGCCGTCAGCCGCAAAGGTTATCGCCCGGATACGTTTACGGTCGCGACCACGATGCTCGACGACCGGGAGGAGCCAGCCGACTGGATTCGATCGGTGTATGAAAGCCGGTGGCTGGTGGAACTTGATATTCGTGCGGTGAAATGTTCATTGAATATGGACATTCTGCGTGCGAAGAGTCCCGACATGGTTCGCACGGAATTATGGAGCTGCCTGCTGGCGTGCAACCTGATTCGTCTGAAGATGCTGCAGAGCGGTGTGGCATCAGGACGTGATCCACGCTCCCTGAGCTTCACGACCACACAGCAACTGCTGGCCAAGAACTGGCTGCTCTGCGCGGTGATCGGCGCGACTGAAGAACTGACCGAACTGGGCCAGCAGGCGTCTGCCAGCGAACGAGTCGGCCACCGCGACGGCCGTGTCGAACCGCGTGTCAACAAACGCCGACCAAAGATACTGGCTCTGATGAAAAAACCACGACACCTGCTCCAGCTCGAACTTGAGGCCGCCGCGTGACATAACTACTTACCACCAAACCGGCAGTGCCATTCGGGTCACGCTCTATTTCGGCTCGCTGCAACCGCTTCTTCAGCTGTTTGATCTCTTCACGTAACAGGTCGGCTGAGGCAGCTTCGTCGCAGGGGACAGGCTCAGGGGCTCGCTTTTCATGCCACTCCCTGAGGCTTCTGGAAGAAACCCCGACAGCATCGGCAGCGGCCTTGAACGAGTAGTTCTGCTTGACAACAAGATCAACGGCAGCCTGTTTGAATTCATCACTGAAGGACCGACGAGGCCCCTTCGATTTCTCTGGCATAATGGTCTCCTGAAAGAATTCTTGGCAATCCTTCCGGTGTCCACCAGTCTTGGGCTATCGCAGGTCAGGCCGCTTGGCTCCACGTTCTCCGCCAACGACGGCGCACCGTCGCCTTTGTTCGAACGCTTCACAGCTACTATCAGCCTGTCCGACTTCCCGATTCCGTACATCGCTGTCGTACTCCTTACGGATTCACAGCGCGGACCATGGGACCATCTCGGCCAGGGCCGGAAGCGGGATCTCCCGGCTCCCGTATAAGTAACTTCCGTACGTGCACAGGGTCTCGGACCACGCGGGAGCAAAGCCGTTCTCGCAATTAACGAACGACTTTGTGTTGCCTTCCGATCCTACGACTACGTCGGCCACCCGAAGATTACTTTCGCGGCTCAATACCTGGCCCGCACGTGCCCCTGTCAACGCTTCGCCCGCACAGTTACCCGTACGCACGCATGACTCAGGGGCAGCGGAGATCGCTACTCCTTTCGCTGTAAGAGACTTTCACTCTCTGTTACTCACCGGTTTCCGCCGGCGCACCGTAGGGTCAAAAAACTCAGCCGCCCGTCAAGCTCTGTGCTGATCAGTAATTGAGCAGCCGATTCAGCTTGGAATTCAGCCGAGATGACAATCGACTGTGGCTGTCGGCTGCTCTCAAGAGGCGTACAAATTCAGTCGACTCAGGCACCTGACAGGACTTCCCGGCGCTAGCGCCAACGTGACGATGGAAATCCAGATCGAGATTCCAGACGGCGTGCCTTCGCGGTAGGGACGCCGGTTACCCGACGCCCCCCGCACAGATCCCAGCGAGCGGAACTACCGCACCAACCGATCACCGTTTCTCCCACTCTTGAAGATGTGGTCGTTCTCGCGGATCACGCGCATTTCAATTGCCGGACTCCAATGCCGCAGCCGCTTTCCTGGCCGCTCGCCGATGTGACTCCGACGCTGATTCATCCGTCACCGCATCGCGATAGGACTTCAGGGCATCGGTCTTGCGACCGGCTGCCTCAAGTGTCTGGCCGCGGGACAGTCGCATCGAGCCACGCCAGCTTCCGCCGAGCTTTTCGGGCTCGACGAGATCCAGCACTTTCAGCGCTTCGGCATAGTCGCCGCGTCGAGTCAGGAGGCGGGCGGCTCCCTGGAGACCAGTGAAGTACTCGGCACTGCCGGTATTGGTCTTCGAACTGGCGATTGCTCGGTAAGTTTCCAGTGCCAGATCATCGTTCTTTAGAACGGTTTCACGGTTGTGGGCCATCGTGCCGAGGATGCTCATTCGCACTCGCGAGTCGGATGTGAACTCCAGCGCCAGACGGAAATCGGCATCCGCCTTATCACCGATTTTCTGGCCGTAGTAAGCCCGCCCACGCGCGAACGCGGCCGCTCCGATCTGCGTAAATGGCCACGTCGAGATGTCCTCGTTGCCAAACTGTGCGATGACCGCGTCCCACTTCCGCTCACCAAGAAGATTTTCCATCTGAACGGTCTTCGTGATGGCTTCGAGCGGAATCTGGCTGGCCAGTTCGGTCGCTCGTTCGAAGTGTTTTCCGAGCCGGGCGCATGCCGCCGCCTGCGAGAGTGCGTGCGATTTCTGGTAGTCCGTTGTCTTCTCACGTTGTGACGAAGCAACGAAGGCAGCCAGCGCCTCGTCGTAGTTTCGACTTCTCATCAGCTTGTCGGCGACCGAAGCTTCGGTAAGAAAGTCGGTCACCGTCTCGTCGACATCAAACGTGTGCGAGCCGCCATCGTAGAGGTACGCAAACTTGATCGGCACGTGGAATCCGGCCGTGCCTGTCGGCGAGAACGCGGAGTGCTCCGAACCGTTTTCGCGAATTCGCTGACGGCAGATGTTGAAGTGCCACGGGAGACTCTGCGAGGGCTTGCGGCCGATGACCTGATTGAGTGGGTCGTTCTCGTCATCGGTCACGGGGATGCGGATTTCGACGGTCCAATGATCCTTAGCGATGTGAGTCGCGACTTCGGCTTGCGATTCCCAGCGAAATCTTGCCGACTTGTCAGCGCCACGATCCAGGTCGACCAGCGCGCCCGCTGGATTGACGGCGATCTGGTAGTAGCTGTGCGAGTCGGTATCGAGTTCGATCTCGATGGCGTCGCCATACCAGATCGACTGATCCTCGTTCTTCGTCGTCGCGATGTTCAGCGGCTCGCCGGGGCGGTCTTCGCAGCGAATGCCGAAGTAGAGATGCTGCCCGCTCTTGTCCCAGCCGACCTTGATCGTTGTGCCGAAGATCGGTTCGGCGCCGGTCTGCAGCTCGCGCAAGCTGCCGGTCGAGGCGCTGAGACAGTCTCGCCAATAAGGTTCGTCCAACTTGCCGTCGATAACGATCGGCTCGTTCGGTTCCCGGACCGTCCGCAACTTCGTGACCAGTCCTCGCTTCTGCCCGAGTTGACCGGCCTTGCTGCGCAGTGCGTCGAGAAAGCCGTCAATCAACGCGATCCGTCGTCCATGAATCGAATCGCGCGCCACGCTTGCCTTGGCGGCGGCGAAGATTTCCAGCACGGTGTCAATCTTCGCCTTGTCGCTCTCCATCGCCTGATAATTGGCCTCACTGTATTCGAAGAACGCCTTCATCTTGGGTCCCGCCGGCCCGTAAAACAGGCGGCAGTATTCATCCAGCATCCCTTCGACATCAGCGTCTTTTCCGCCCCACCACATCCTCGCAGTGAAGTAAACCTGAAAGTGATCGAAGCCGATGTTCGGATCGTTATGAGTCCGCGGAAAGCTCAGCCAAATGTCTTCGCCGCGTGAAACGCCCTTGGTCGCGTTGATGCTTTCGCCAATCGTCCTCGCAACAAACGCCGGCAGATAAGTGCCGCGCCCGGTGAAGGGATAGTTCTCGAAAATCAGGATCGGGCGAGCGGTTTTCGCGACCCAGCCAGCCCGTAGTTGCTGGATTGGCTCACGCTGTTCCGGCAGGCTGTTTCGTGGCCGTCGCCCGCCGACGATGACGACTTCGACGTTTGGCTCCAGCTTGTCGATATTGGTTGGCGGATCTGTGTTCGCGCCGTAAGCGCAACAGACGATCTTCTTCTTGGGATGCGTCTTGCCGACCTCCCTCGCGACGCGGTTCACAAAGTCCCAGACGTGATTCGACAACTTTCCGCGAGCGCCCATTTCGTCGATCTGTTTGCCAGCGCAGAGTTCGCACTGACAGATCGCAATGTAGGCGTCCGGCGGCATGATCGAAACCGATTCGTAGTCGTAAACATCGAACTGCGCCCGAGCCCATTTCACCGTCGCGTCAAACAATTCCTCGTTGGAATAGCAGAGGTGATTCAGGCGTTTGCCGGTTTGCGTATCGCGCCGGCCGCCATAGAGGGCGAACCAGTCCGGATGCTGCGTTTTGAGAATGTCGGGATGCGTCATGGTGTGCATTCCGTGTGCGATCATCAGCCCGTAGGGATGCCGAATTCCCAACCGCATGGCCCAGCGCATGACGTCCTCATCCGCCGTAGCGAACCGCACGCTGAACTGCCGAACCTCGAAATCCGGCTTTGCGATTTGGTCGATTTCCGGCAGCGGTATCGACTTCATCTGCGGGACGACCTCGCCGAGTTCGCCGGGCAAGTACCAACGCACGCCAAGGCTACGCAGATAGCCGCAGACCGCATTGAACGAACCTCGCTCGTCGTACTGCCAGAGATACTCGCGATCTTCCTTCGCCAGCGCTTCGGGCATCTGTTCGCGATACTTGTAAAGCCCGCCATTGGGCACGCCGAACGGCAACCCGCTCGCCTTTTCCCACTCGCCCTGCAGTTTTGCTCCGCGTCCGGAGTTGTTCTTCGCCCACGGCTCCTTTGGCGTGAAATCGGTATCGTCGCCGATCAGCGCGAACCACTTCTCACCGGAAGCGATGCGGTAAGCGCCGTGTTCAAGACGATCAGCTGTGACGCCGAGTTTTGCCGCGTGCGGGCTTTCGCCTACATAGATTTGAACTGCAACATCGGCGGATGGCTTCGTTTCAATGGGCAGCTGTACGCCGGAGATCTTCGCAACGTAAGTTTGGAGTTCAGCCGCCGCCAGCCTTGTCGAGCGTGCCGGAGATTCTGCGATGATGATCTCAGCGCGAGATTCGCCATTTTCGACAAGGAAGGGGTCGGCGGCATCAGCCGCTGCCGGGGCGAAGGACAGGGCGATGAGCCAGAGACATAGGTGACTTTTCATAAAGGCGGCATTTGTCATGGTTTGATACTTGTTCAATTCTGATTGAGGTCTTGTGCTGAGTAAGTTCATGGTTTCACCTGGGCATCAGCTTGCTTGAAAGGCAGGCGCGCCACTTTTCCGCGCAGCCGGATTTTGTCACTGACGGGCTCGCCGGCGCGGACATCTTCCTCGGTAAAGGTCGCCATCAACACCTCGCCGAGGGGAGTGCGCTGGTGATCGTAGATGATGTAAATTCTGCCATCCCCGGCCTGCACGCCGTCGGGGTAGGTGACGTCCTCACGTTCGTCGATCATTAAGCCTCCACTCCAGGTCTTGCCGTCGTCATCCGACACGTAGGCGGTGAGTTGCTCGCGGCCGACACGCTGGTCGAGCGGCCCATGCTTTACCAGTAGCAGACTGCCTGACATCAAACGGCGAACGAAAAAGCGTGCAGTGCAGTGCTTGATTGAACTGCGTTGCACGGTGGTCCATGTTTTGCCCCGGTCGGTGGAAATGGTTTCGGCCAGACCCTGCATCCGCACCAGCATCCACAGTGACCCGTCTTTGCGCTCGACGATCATCGGTTCGTCCGGGCCGCGGGTTTTTGGATCGGCGATATTGGCGGTGCCGCGAAGCGAAAAGCTCTCACCCTGATTGGTCGACGCGTAGACCTTAATACTGTTATCCGTTTTCCATACCGACGAGGTCAGCAGCCAGTCGCCATCGGAGAGCACCGTCGGCTTGTTGAGCATGATGCCATCGCCCAGCCGACGTGGGGCGGACCACTGAAGTTCATCCGCATCAGGATCATCGCTGACAATGGCAAAGATACCATAACGTCCGTCCTGAACCCCAAAGGCTTGCCCCCAGAAAACCCACAGTCGCCCCTGTGGATCGATCCAGATCGACGCCGACATGGCGCGCACGCCCCGGCGGGGTAGAATCATGAGTTGCGCGTCCGACCATGACTTCCCGTCATCGTCGCTGAAGGTTAGCACCTGATAGTTTCGGGAGCTCTCCACGTCCCGACCGTAAACTGCCCACAATCGGCCCTTCGCGGTGCGCTCGATGCCGGGCACACCCTGACGTTTCGTCGGCGAGATGTGACGGAGCCACGGGTTGACGATGACGTGCGCGGGTTTGAGCGCAATGTCAGGGTCGGACGGTTTTTCAGCGGCGCCGAGATCTGTAATCAGAACAGCAGTTGCTGTCGCGAAGAGAAGTGCGTTCAAGTGAAGTTTCAGGAATTTCATGGTTCTTTCGTAAGCATGTAACGTCAACCTTCAGCCTCGCCCCACTGCCTTATAGTTGATTTCCTATTATTGTTTGTCTTAGACATAAGACAGCGTATTTGATTGTCATTAAGCCTATTCGGTGGCCAGCTTTTTTTGAAGCTCTTTCATTTCTTGAACGGCTTCCCAAGCGGACTGCTGGAGGGTCTTGGCGGTTTTCTCGTCGAATACCTGGTGCATGGGCTTCCCTTCCTTATCATTGGCTTTAGTCCAGCCATTTATCTCGAGCAAATCCAACCCGACGGGGCTGTTGTCAAATATAGCACCGTAAAAACAGCAGAGGGTCAGGTAGGCGCAAACGTTGTTAAGGTGGCCATCCGTGCTGTAACGGGTTTTCAGATCGAGTCGTTTCTCGCGGAGTTTATGAATTGCCAGCGAGACCGGTATCACCAAGGCATCCAGCTCGTTGCCCAGTTTCGCCAGGTACTCGGCTTTCTCCATAACTGGCTTGAAGTCGGGCAGCTTGGTCAGGGGTTGGCCATTTTGTTCTCGTTGTGCCGTTGCGTAGAGGATCATCCTGGCCTTGCGATGGTGAATAACCTTCGCGAATTTTCTGGCGTATTCGGCGTATGGCGATTCGAGTCCGTCTCTTTCGTCCCGATACGATTGTAAAACCACGTAGTCAAAGGTCGGAGGATTGTCCAGTAGTTCTATCCATTGGTCGTGATTTTCGACTGCGCTCTTAAAATGCCCGCATTGGCGGTCGGTTTTGGGATTGAATCTTTTGTTTTCGATTTTCGCTTGATCGAGAACCTGCCTCAAGGCCACCGCGTCTTCCGTCATTGTCTTCTTTTGCTTTTCCAGGTCTTCCCGCTTCAAGCCAGACAAATTTAACAGATTCGTTGTCCCGTAATTGTTCCAGTGCCGTTCCGCCTGCGAACCGCCGTAGATCACCCGCATGCTTTCCATCTTCAGGCCGGGATTACCGCGTTCAGCGAAGTCCCTGACTTGGTCGGGAATGTTGTGCTTTTGTGTGAAACTGTTGCCAATGAACAGCATCTTGATGGGCTTGGTAGTGACCTCGCCAACCAATTCGCCCGGAGCCTGAAAGACACGGTCTTTGATATAATCGAGACTCTTCGTTGCCACCTCGGCCGTCTCCGAATCGCCGTGATGAAAATAGATTCGGTGTTTCAGCTTCAGGCTATCGTTTGCCGAAATGGTATAGTCGCCGCTGTGTGAATTGCACGCCGGGCATTGGTCTCCGTGAGGCCGACACGCGATTCCTTTTGCCTTCAGAAACATGGGATCGAAGTGATCGGTACCGAACCGGTTCGCCGCGAGCAATCCGTAGGTTCTCGAGTGCCAGTGCGTTGGATATCGCAGGTTCGACGGATGATCGAACAGTGCGATCCCGACCGTTTTGCCGCTCGCGTCGGGGCCGATGTAGTCGACCCATTCGGCGCGTTTGCCCCAGGTGACCGTGTCCCGATCGCCGCGATTGTTTAGTAGCGCCCCTTTCAGTTGCGCTCCGCCCGCTTTATCACTCTCCGTTACCCTCATCGTCCCCGCGACGCGCACGAACAGGCCGCCGTCTTTCATGTCGCCAAACGTCACCGGTTTCGCTCCAGCGTGAAGTTCGACATCGTAATCCATCAGCACCTGCCGGTTTGTGAGTGGAGTAAATGCGACCCGCATTCGTTCTCGCAATACAAGTTTTTCTCCATCGAGCCATTGACACCAGGCAACAAATTCTCCGGTGTCTCCAGAACGGATAGACTCGATTTTTTCCAGTTCTATCCTCGCGGAATGCTTGCCTTCCCGTCCCGGCCCCCAATACCAAAAATTGACGCCGTTCACGTGACTGTGCGCAAAACGAAGCGAACGATGATGGGGATGATCCTGGCTTTCATGCTCGACCCCTTCGACCATCGGATAGTTACGAGTGATGTTCTCTCCGTTGGGTCCCACAACCGGGTAAAAGTACGGCGCGAACCATTCCTTGTGCCGCCATTCAGTGAAGAGTTTCCCGTCGATCTCGACGCGGATGCGGTCCTTAAGCTCGGAGACTTGGACATCGGCCCCTCCCACGTTGCCCGGCGGGAAAAGGATGACAATGAAAGTAAGGATCAGGAACAGGTGTAATCTCATCGTATGCTCTAGTTGACTGATTAAACTGACTGATAGGAATTTGCTTTTTCAACCCTGACGTTTGACAGAGGGCGGGATCCGGGATTGGGAGGGGGGGCAATTGCTCGCCTGAAGGCTCAACATTAATCTGAATTCTGCCTTGCCAGAATCACCCGATCCATCCATGCAACGTTGGGCATTTGCGATCCTTTTACGTAAGCCGGCCCCTGCAGTTTCAGCGAGATCCAGGCCTCCCACTCGTTCGCCTTGGGATCACTGGCTTCGTCTACAAGGATGCGATCAACGTTGACTCCAAGTCGAGCCCCTTCGAGAGCCCAAACCATGGTTCCTTCCTTCACCTGGATAGGTCCCATAGGGTAAAGATGATACTTACCGTCCTGGGGAATATCGTCAGGCAAAAGGGTGATCGTTCGTTTGTCGTCCAACCGTTTGCCGATGCCTACTCCAAACACGAGCGGCTTGCGATGTTGTTCGGCCTCACCGACCTCAGGCACGCTACCTCCTTTTTCGGCTCGCTGGATTTGGTTGCGTTCGGTGAAAGTCGCTGTCATTCCGCCCACGGCGTCAGGGTCGGGTATGAATTTCTGTCGTGGCCGTATTTGGGAAAATGTCAGCCAATTGAAGTCAGCGATGTCGCGAGGTGGCAGTTTACGGAACTGCTCCGGCAACTGCGGGTCGCGAAAGAGGCCAAGCATGCGCTCCAGCATTTTCCCATCCTCGTTGAAGGTGTTTTTGTCCTGCGTATGGATCCGAGAGTATCGTGAAGCCACTAGTGCTTTCCAACCACGTTCGTAACGCTGAGTCAGGGCATTACGATCAAACGGCAAAGTTTTACCAAGCGGCAACTTGCGTTCCAGCCACGGCCAGAGGTAGAGCAGAGCACCGTCGAGTGTGAAACGTTCGACTGCGACATGCTTCGCTTCAAGACTATCAGGCGCTACAGACTTCTCTGCTTCATCGAAAAGTGTTTGTGAAATTCTGAAAAATGGCGCATCTAGATACGCCAGTTTATGCGGTTCATCGCGTAGCATTTTGAACTGCGCGTCGGCGTCGATCCGTTTGCGTAGATAACGTAAATAGCTACTCATCGCATTGCTGGCCTCGCCGAAATAGCCATCCATGAATAGCTTCATCAATGGCTCGGTCGCCTGATGAGGATCGACCAATAAATGGTAACCCAGCCAAAACTTAAGCGGAACGAACTGTTGACTGGCATCCATGTAATCCACTGTTTCAGCAAAGAAACTTTCCGCACCTTGATCGGCGAACAGCTTAAGATCCTTCGCCACGCAATCGACCATCGCATACGGCGTCGGGAAGTATTTGTAATAACTCAGTGCCGTCCAGTAATCGTCGCCAATAGCCAGTCGCGGTGCGACTTTGCCCCAGCCAGTGATTTCCCCAAAATTCTGAGCATTCAAAGGATGTGACAACGGTCGGATGCCGTCAACTTTGCTATAAACATCACACCAGCCTATAAGCACGTTGTCGCGCGGGCGAAGGTGTTTCGGTGGCGTTGCCGTGAGATTATACGCTAAAGTGCCAACAAGAATCTCCGGAAAGTCCTCTTCGATATCCTTGCCGATCGCGTTTAGAAACTCTACTAAAGGCCCACTCTCTCCTCCCTCGCGTTTAACGATCGTCTGACATTTATCACATTCGCAGTGGGCACGGTAGACATCGTTCTGGGTGATCCAATAAACTTTTGGCGGTCGCTGATCACCCATAGCTGACTCTGCCTGATCAGCTCTGATGAATTCGCGTAGCTTGCTCACAGTGAGTCGAAGCACATCCGGATTCGTCAGGCAGAGCTGACCCGGTCCCGCACCACTGAGAGCAGGTATTCGTTTACCACTGACAAGCGAAAAGTATTCCGGGTGTGATGAAAACCAGTCCTTACCATTCACAAAAGTGGAAAAGCTGTGAATACCCGTTCGTGGACTCGCAACCGGGCTAAACGCGCCTTGCGGAATGAACTGATCAGCGGCTCGCCCTTTGAAATCGTAACGATAGTTCCTGTTGCGAACCAGAAAAAGCCAATGATCCTCCGGCGAACCAGTCGGCGAATGCAACTGTCGTTGCCAGAACCACGGCTTGGCCTGGATGTCCAGCTCGCCAATTTGAAGATTAGTTTTTGACGGAATCACCTCCGTTTTGCGATCAAGCCAGTGGCATCCAATCTGGTTTTCAAGGAATTCGTACACCGCATACATCGTCCCCCGCGGCCGGCCACCAGTGAGCACAAGATTATCCCCCTTCGTCCGAATGATCCATTCCTCCTCACCCAAGCTCTCAGCGTCTATCCCGTTCGATGCAGAGAAATCTGTCCAACCGACGTAGATACATTTTGCGTCTTTGTCAGACAGTGAATCTTCTTTCACTATAGAAAACACCGCGCCGGTCACACGTTTAAGAAACATCGCCAATTCCTCGGCGGCGAACTTTTCAGGCTCCGTAGCATTGTTTGCTTGCACTATGGTGTAATCGGTCCCGCCGTCACGCGCGAGCACTATTCGCTCAATGTCAGGGTCGGCCGGTTTTTCGGCGGCGCTGAGACCTGTGATCAGAACAGCAGTTGCGGTCGCGAAGAGAAGTGCGTTTAAGCGAAGTTTCAGGGATTTCATGGGAGTGCGTTGCTTCATTATTTTAACCAGTGTCTATTCTATTACCATCTTCGCGAAGCGTTCGGGCACATGATAGCTGGGCTTGCCGGTGTGCGGAAAAGACGAGGAGGTTTTACCTGACGAACGGACACGGGTGCGGCCGACGTTGATATACCAGGGGATGTCCACGCCGGGCTTCAAGCCGACGACGTGGTGATTCGGGTCGGCGGCTCCTTCTTCGGCATCGACGACGGGGATGCGAACGACGACGCTCCAGAAATCGGCGCCTCGCTCAGTCTCGACCGTGGCGTTCGATTCCCAGCGCTGATTCAGGCGGCCGTGGCGATCGGCGTCGAAGATTTTCCCGTCTGGATTGACTTCAATCTGGTAATACGCGTGGCCCTGGGTTTCGAGCTGGATCGCGACGCTGTCCCCGCTCCACACGTCCTCGGTCACGAACAGGTTCGCCATGTCAGGCTCGTCGCATTTGATCTCGAAAATGACCGCGCCCTCATCGTCCCAACGAACGTTGAATCGCGTCTTGGTTGCCACTGCCTTGCCGGTCTCAATGTCGACCAGCGCGTAACTGCGCAGGAACTTCTTCCCGTCGGTCGGGCGACCGGTAACCGTCGGTGCGTCTTTCCGGGGATCTCCCATTTCGGCCAGCCGCGCAACGGTCTGGCGCAGACCGTCCGGTTCGGGCAGCTCATCCAACATCATCGCGATACGTTGGCGGTAGACCGAATCACCGGCGGTATCGCGCGCTTTGGCGAGCATTTCGATCAGCTTCAGACGGTCTGCGAGGTCAACGTTAGTCGCGCTCGTCGCCTTCACACCGGCGAGAATCGGAGCCTCCGTATAGGCGCGCTCAGCGAATTCGATCGCGGCCTTCATTTCGCTTGCGACGGGGCCGAAGAATTTCTCGTAGTAATCATCGAGCAGGGCGTCTACGTCCTGATCTGCGTCCCAGTAGAGGCGGGAGAGCACGTAGAGGTTCATGTGATTCAGGGCGGGGTGATACCATGCCGCATGCCGCTGGCTGACCTCGTTGCAGTCGCCGAGCGACACGCCTTTGAGGGCTCGCATCTCGCGGGCCATGGCGTGAGTCTGGAAGATGGGAAAGGGCTCGGGCTCGCCGTCCGGGCCCCAGAGGCTGTATCGGTTGTTCTCCACCCGCAGGAGGCGACCGGGGTGGAGTTTTTCGCGCCACGCATTGACCTGGGCGGTGAAGGTTTCCCAATGCTCGTCGTTCATGAACCGGGGCCGGCTGCGGTTGGAAAGGAAGACGCCGACGTTGGGCGTGAATTTCTCGACGTTTGCCGGCGGCTCAACGTAGCTGGTGTAGGCCCCGCCCGAGACTAGCCGGTCGGGGTGCGTTTTGTAGAGCGCACGACCAACGCGATCGACGAAGCCCCAGACAAGGTCGGAAGGTGACTGTCCCGCGCACTTGTCGCATTGGCAGCGTTTGAAACCGTCGGTCGGCCAGAGCGAAACATGCGGTTCGTCGTAGTGATCGAAAAGGAACTGCGAGAATTTGATCGTCTCTTGCTCGAGACCTTCGGAGCTGTAGCAGGCGGTGCCGTAACCGCGATGCGATGTGTCGCGTTTGCCGCCAATCAGTGCGTAAAAATCGGGGTGAGCCTCTTTCATGGCGTCCCTGCGGTGCACGAAAACATGACCGTGGGCATGACCGAGGTTGCCGAGCACTTGGTAGCTGGAATTGAGGCCGATTCGGCGGCCCCAAATGACATCGTGCCAGGAAAAGGCTGCGTAATTATACCAGTTGGCATAGCGCAGCGGGTAATCAGGCCGAATCGTGGTGTCGCGTTCGAGATTGTCGAGGCTTACCGTAGCCATCCGGGGCACGACCTCGCCCACTTCGCCGGGCATAAACCAGCGCACGCCCAGAGATCGGAGCAAATCGTAAACGGCGTTGAGAGAACCGCCTTCGTCCTGCATCCAGAATCCACCTCCGGTGTGCGTGTGGTCGCTCTTTTGCCACAGCTCGCTGTTGTCCTCGCCATAACCTTCGAACATGACCTGGAGTTCAGCGCTCTTGTTCCAGTTGGCTTTGTATAAGGTCCGGTAAGGGAAGCCCCAGGCAGCGTCGGTGTGTTCGGCTGTGATTTTGTCCCACTCGGCCTTGGCCTTGGCTTCGAGTTCTTGGTTGCGTTTGGGGGGATAGGGATTCGGCGGCGTGTAATCGAAGTCATGCCCGATCAAGGTCAGCCAGTTTTCGCCCGAGGCGATGCGGTAGGCACCGTACCTGAGTCCTTCGGCATTGACCCCCAGTTTGTCGCTGTGTTCGCTGCGGCCGACGTAGATTTGAACCGGAGTTCCGTCGGTAGGCTCATGCACAATGGGCAAGCGCGCTTTGGTGATCTTGTGCAGATAACGCTGCAATTCAAATGCGGCCAGATTCACCATGCGTGGTGGCTTTTCGGCGATGATGATTTCGGCGCGTGGCCGGCCCTCTTCGATCAAAGTCAGCGGATCGGCAAAGACCAGGGAACCCGTGAAAGACAGCATCACGGCAGCCACGGCGAGCGAATGGAAAAAGGTGAAACGATTCATCGTGGGTAAGCTCGTTATTGATTGAGTTGAATTTGATTCTTCAGACGAAGTGTCAGCCATTTCATGGTTTCTTTCGTAAGCGGGTAACGTCAATCTTAAGCCTCACCTCATCCGACATCAGCTTGCCCGCGCGAACGTCTTCTTCACCAAACACGGCCATCTGTACGGAGCCAACTCCCCGCTTGCGCGTGAAATCGGTGTCGTCGCCAATTATCGCGAGCCACTTCTTACCGGAAGCGATGCGGTAAGCGCCGTGTTCGAGACGATCAGCGGTGACGCCGAGTTTCGCCGCGTGCGGGCTCTCGCCTACGTAGATCTGAACCGGAACATCGGCGGAAGGCTCGGCTCTGATTGGAAGCCGCGCGCCGGAGTTCTTCGCAACGTAGGCTTGCAGCTCAGCCGCCGCCAACCGCGTCGAACGCGCCGGAGATTCGCTGATGATAATTTCAGCGTAAGCCTTTCCTTCATCAACAAGAAACTGGTCCTCGGCTTTCTCACGCCTGCCGAAGTCTTTCATCAACAACTCGATCGTTGCACTTGAGATGTGATTCCGCGGCTGTTTCATGGTGACGTCTCGGGGCATCGGTTTACCGTTTCTTCTTCAATTCCGCGAGCAAGTCAGGGAAAGTTGTCAAAGAGACCTGACCCCTTAGATTCTCTCGACCCCTTAGATCCTCTCCGGGTTGGAGGGGGTGCAGAAAATACTGAAGCCGGTCCTACTTGTCATCCCCAAAACGGAACGAGTACAGGTCGGCGTCGAACAGGCGCACGCGCAGCCGCACCGGCTTGCCTGCCAGACGGCTGACGTCGCCGCCGCGCTTCCAGGTGACGGAGTGCTCGATTTCATTGCCGAACAGCGTTTCGCTCTCGTCCATCGCGAACCCCTTGATGACGCCACCGTCCACATCGCACAGCTCAAAGCGCAGTGACCCGATCGCGGAGGTGGCATAGTTCACGGTCAACCGCTCTCCCTTGAAAACAAAGGGCCGCGTGAGTAGTTCGCCCTCCGTACCGCCGGCGTGCACGGAGACGAAGCCGTCAAGGCGAAGCGTGCCGCGACGCAGACGTATACCGGGATGCCCGTAATGTTCCGTCCAGTATATGGACAGCTCCGTGGACGAGGTCTGGATGATGCCGAGGGCCGGATAGTTATTGCGGTCGGTCCAGACCTCCGGTTCCGGGCCGGGCCGGACGAATCCTTCCTCCCACCGGTCAAAGAGCTTTCCATCCCGGCTGCTCATCAGGACCGCGTCGCTCACGGCCGCGATGGGATGTTCCGGGACCTTCCTGCGATAGGGGACAAACCGCGCGGGGAGCCCGATGTAGATATGGGGAGCCCGTTCGTAAGGGTGGATGCCGTTTGTATACATTTCCTCGGCGCGGTCATCGGTGTATTCCACGTATTCCGGATCCGTCCAGTGCAGAAGATCCTTGGAGACGCAGGTGCGGATATCCCTGGGCCCCTGCCTTTTCCCCTTCTCGGCTTCCCGCCGACCTCGCATATAGGCGACGTAGTGCTGGCGAAGGGGATCCCAGAATCCCCCATTCTGCGAGTCCGTCGGCCCATTGGCAAATCCGGTCCCTTTCAGCACCTCCCAGTGAAAGCCGTCCGGAGAGGCGAAGACCGCCAGCGCTCCGGGCGCCTTGGCGCCATTGTCGCCTCCGCCCGGGCGGCCGATGGCCTTGAATCGCTGTTCCGGCGGGACATCAAGGCGTGTGTCGAGGAACGGTGTGAAGTTGTGGGCGGTGGCGTTGCCAACTTGGATGACGTTGTTATTGGCGGTATCGGTACCCGGAGGAAACAACCAGGAAATGTCATGAATTCCGAGGTTGGGACGCGTAAAATGGATGCCGTCGGTACTTTCGAGAACGCATGCGTACTGCCGGGGAGAGGGCTTTTCACTCCGCTCTCCGGACCTGAAGAATGATTCAAACCGGGCACTGTAATACATCAGGATGCGATCCCCATCTCGAACCACCGTCGCATAGGCGACATTCTCCTCCCACGGCTTGCCTTTTTCGCCGAAGTAGATGCTGACCTCACGCGGCACGGGATGATGCAGCCGACGCTCCGCTCCACCGCTCAGGGCATCGACCATGAAATCGTCAACGAACAGTTCGCGACGGTCGCCAATTTCCACAACCGGCTTCCCGTCTGGCGGGACGGCCGCCCGCTCCGCCTTATCCGTCTGCGGAACATCCGTTTGGGCCTCCGTGTTTCCCGGATATATCCCTGCTGTTAACCACAGCGCCAAAACGCACCGCATTCCAAACCGTGCCGTTCTCATGATGCCGCTCCTGGCGCTTGTTCTCGTCCACCGATTCTTCCTGCGCATCCCCGCTGCGGGGCCAGTAGCGAGGGTGACATTATTGATAGGAATTTGCATTTTCAAGGGGTTTTTAACGGTGCTTCGGTCTGGAAGGGTCTGGAAGAGATTGAGGGGGGTGGGGTGCAAAGATTTGGAGGAATCTAAGGGGTCAGCGAAATCGAGTTTGGCCTTGGCGACATCAACTCCGACGACTTTGAAGTCTTTGACATTTGAATTCATCATAGTCCCATCCTAGTAAATCCGAGCTCACACAAAGGCGGCTCAAGCGACGGTTCGGGTTCGAATAATGAACGGCTTGCGATCACGCTGACCCACGGTTTCGATGCACCAAGGCCTCATCGATCTACAAGCCGTCGTCCGCTGCAAGATGCACCGAACAGCGGAGGGGTATCACCTTAGAAAGAACATTCAAACGCAACTTCTTAAGATACTAGGTCTCTTTTCTCGGCAACTCCACAATGCGGCGACCGCGGTGATCAGTTGGATCTTCATTTCAGTTCTCCTTCAGATACTTCCTTCGTTTTTCGAAGTTGGGTAATGACAACTCGTAGGCGTACTTGATCGGTCACGGCGCGGGCCGCGCGAACGTCGTCTTCGCGGAACGTCGCCATCACGACGGAGCCCACTCCCCGCTTGCCGGCGCGGTTGAGTGTGTAACGCTGGTGGTCGTAGATGATGAAAAGCGTGCCGTCTTCCGCCTGAAGACCGTCGGGATACGACGACTCTCGTTCATCCAGTAGCAGCCCGCCTTTCCACGTCGCTCCGTCGTCATCTGACACGAACGCTGTCATGTGAGAGCGTTCCCCGTCTGGTGAGTTGTTCCTCACCATCAGTAACGCTCCGGATTTCAGCCGGCGAATAAAGAATCGTTTGCTGCGAAACGTGCGGCCCTGCAGGTAGAGCGATCCGTCACTCCAAGTTCGGCCGCCATCGGTGGAGACACTCTGTGCGATTCCGCCTGTATTTCGCAGCAGCATCCACAGGCTGCCGTCACCACGCTCGACGATCATGTGCTCATCGACTCGTGTGTCGGAAATGCGGACCTGACCGATGCGTTCAAACGACTTGCCCTGATCTGTCGATCGATACACGTTGGAACCACGCTCGTCGCCGAGGTCGTGAGTCAGCATTTCGATCGTGTACGGCTCGAGTTCCTCGGCATCGAATTTGACGTTCGGTACGTTGGTGTTGTCTCGCCACAAGCCCACAGGCAGCAGCCAGTCCCCGTTTTTCAGGACCGTCGGTTTGTTCAACATGACTCCGTTGGCGATCCGTCGCGGCTCGGTCCACTCCGGTTTCACCGCGCCGGGATTTTCGGTCACGATCGCCCAGACACCCATGCGGCCGTCCTGAACTCCGGCGCTCTGGGCCCAGAAAAACCAGAGCCGCCCGCGCGGATCGATCCAGAGACAAGGGTCGTAGGTATGCACAAACCGGCCTGCCCGGACCAGCAACTGCTCGGACCATGTGGCGCCGTTGTCGCCGCTCGTGGCGAGCACGACGTAACTCTTCGAACTCTCCACACCTCGCGGGCTCGGTCCCGCATACCAAGCCGCCCAGAGCCGTCCGTTCGCGGCGCGCTCGATCGCCGGAACGCCCTGCGCGCCGCGAGCGCTCTTCACGGTTTCCGGATCGAACTCAGCCGATACCCGCGGCGGTTGCGAGGCGAGATCGGGAAGTTCGGCAGAGACCTGCGTCAATAGCGCGGCCAAAAAGGCTGGAAGAAATCGAATCATTGGACGTACCTCGACTTGAGTTCTTCGGCCATCTCCACCAGATGGTCGATAATTTTTTCCGAAGCCAGTGGCTCCAGATAGTTGGTGCCCGGCCAGGTGGAGTAGCCGCCGAGTTTGAAATGCCGCGGAGTGGGCAGATAACCGAGGTAACCGTGATTCAGCTCGACCATGAACGTCTTCTCGAAAGGGCTGCGTTGCTGGAACGACTGGCCGATTTCCGTGTAGGTTTCACAGGGCGTCGTTCCGATGCAGATGTCCCCGATCCGCACGACCTGCAACGAAACCTTCGCTGGCTCGGTGACGTTGGCGAGCTGTTGAACGCGACCGGCGTAGCTCAGCGGGGCAACGAATTCTCTGGTGGTTGGCCAACGGGCGGCGATCGGCAAGTTGCCTTCCTTCAGCCGTGGCGCACGCGCTTCAATGTCTCGGGCCCAGTCGATCAGCGCCGGCTCGATCGGCCGCCATGCCACGTCAACTGTGCGAAACCGGACATCGAGCGTCGGGGCAGTCTCCCATTGAATCCCGGCCAGCGCGCCGTCGACCTTTTCGGCAAGATCGTCCGCCAGAAAGCGACACCGCTGGTAGCTGCCTTGGGGGCCCGGCAGGTGACTGAACGCTTCGAGGTTCAATCCGACGTCGCCGCTTGTGGAATTGGCCATCATCCCGACGAAAGGTGGATCCTGCTCGGGCAAACTTAGACGCCGTTTGAGTTCCTCGCAGTAATAGCCGAAGTAGTCGGCGGAGATGTGCCCCACACCCGTGTCGCCCGCATAGTGAGCCGAGTAAGCCGAATACACCGCGATCGGCGGGCCGCCGGGTTCGCGCAGGGCGAGGAAGTACACATTGGGATCGACCGGACCGGCTGGCTTTGTGTAGTCCTCGTTTGGAGCGGAGGTCTTCCACACGCGATTGACTCGGCCGAAGTAATCGGTTCGTTCGCGGCCTTCGCGCAGGTGCCAGCGACGGCTGCGAATATTCTTTCCGGCGTCCGCTTTGCCAAAGGCAATCTCGGCGGGCCGCAGCAGGTTTTTCGCGCGGCGCACACCATCTGCGATCCGGCGTGCGAGCATCTTCTGGTAGTCGTCCAGTTCCTGCTCGTTGGTGTAACGAGTCGTGCCCATGGCCGTTCCCGCCGAATGCGTGTGGGTGGCCGAGATCATGACATGATCCGGCGGTATGCCGCACGATTTCTCGATCAGGCGGCGTGCCTCGACACTGACGCTGCGATGAAAGCCAACAAGATCACAGACCACCATCGCGAGAGTGGTCTCGCCATCGTCGAGCACGAGGCAGCGTGCATGCAGTTCGTCATGCACGTGGAGACTGGGATACGGGGCAAAGCTGCCTACCCGCAGTCTGCCCAGCGGCGGAGTGATGTTGCTCGTCGCGGCTCCAGCTCGGAAACCACCGGGTTCGTCAGGTTCCGCGGACCTTGCATTGGCGCAGGCCAGAATGATGAACAGGGAGCTGAGAAAAAGCGTTTTCATGGTTTGATGCCAGTTCAATTTTGATCAAGGTCCCGCACAGGCGGCTTCCACTTGGGATTCGGATAATTGGGATGCAGGCCGATCATCCTGGGCGTCGACGGTCGAACCGGACTCCAGTTAATGGCGTAGGGATGATTCTGGCAAAGGCGTTCCATCCGCTCCCAGTTGGCGATCACCCGTTTCGCAATCGAGTCGTCTTTCTTACGCCAATAGGAGTCCATCGCCCCGATGTTCTCCATCAGCAATTCGGTGAATGTCAGGCCCGCTTGAATGAACTCCACGCGCTTGCGGTGAATCTCCGGAGCGTCTCCGACTTTTTCAGCCGCGGTCTGCAAATGGCCTCCGGCCTCGCGCAGCAGTTCCTCCGTGTAGAGCTGTGGAAAATTGAACGCGCCACCGCCGTAGCCATGCTCCTCAACGAACTTCATGCGCGCCGTTTCGAGCGTTTCGAAATAGGTTCGCACATCAGCAGCAGCCGGACCGAAGGCGCGCCGATAGTAATCTTCGAGGATCGCCTGACCGTCCTTCGATGGATCCCAAAAAAGCTGAGCTGTCACGTAAAGCTGTGGGCCTTGCGTCGCCCAGTGCTCCCAAATCGCGTCGATGTAAATGCCGATGCATCGATTCTCCGCGGCGAACTGGATGTCCTCGATCGTTTGCTGAATTGACACGTCCGGCAGGCCCTGTTGCCAGCCCGCCGGCGACCCGGTATTCGGCCGCCACGCGACCTGATGCGCGAGTTTTCCCCACGACGCGAACTGCTCGCGATGCGTCGTTCCCCAGGTCGAACCGCGATCGACGAGATGGGTCCGTCCGTAGAAATTCGCGACGCTCGCCATGATCACGTTTTCCGCCGGCCGAGCCTTGATCGGCGCCGGGCGCGAGTGGCCGTAGCTCAGCATCATCACGTAGTAATCTTTGTCCGGATAACGCTTCCTGAGCAGGGCGGCGAGCTGATTGGCAAAAGTCACATGCCGGTCGGACAAGGCCGGGCGCTCTTCGCGAAAATGCAGCCAATGCATCAAGCGCGGCTCGCCGTCCGGGTGATCCCAAGCGCGGCAGTTTTCGCAGACGCAATGCCCGCTCGACCAGCCGTCGTTCGGCGAACCGTTGAAGACGGTCGCGTTTGGATCCTGTTCGAGCTGGTGTTTGACATCGGCGAGCCACTGTTTCCAAACCGCCGGGTTTGACTGGCAAAGCTTCACGTTCTTCGGGCTCGGATGCGTGCCGCGCGTTCCGTCGGGCTGGAGCGCGAAAAGCTCCGGCTGAGTTTCGTACAATCGCTCCCACCAATCGCGGAAAGCATGCCCTCCCGCCATGCTAAGCGATCCAAGTTGCAACCTCTGAGCCCGCGTCCAATCGTGCGCTCTTCCATAACCTTTGTTGCTCAGCTGAGAGAAATTAAAGGCGCCGCCCCGGGCGCGAATCTGTGGGTGATAACGAAATTCGAACGGCTCGATGGCAATGGTTTTCCGTGGCGGAACATCCTCGCCCAGCTCCCCCGGCCAGAACCAGCGCACACCCAGGCGGTCCTGAAGAAACGTGTAAACCGCGTTCGTTGTCCCGTACTCCAATTGCCGCCCGACGATCGGCTCGTCGATCCCCTGGACCGTCAGATTTTTCGGATCCCAACGATCCCGACCCGCAATGACGAGGTGGTTCTCGTTCGCCGCGATAAGAATTTCCTCCGGGTGTTGAAAGTCGAAGTCGATATTGGGAAACAGCGATTTGAGCGCCGGTTGGTAACCCACCCAGATCGCTCGGTCCGGCAGCTGCTGGGGTTTGCCTTCGAATAATTCCGGCCGGACGCCGCAGGTTCTTTCAATGTAATCCGCAAGCTCGACGGCAGCTTTGCGAGTGAGCGGCGGCGCATCGGCGAAGAGAATCAGAGGAGCCGGGGCGACACCGGCTTTCTGATCGACGAGGACGAATGGGGCAGCGTCAACAACCGCCGGCAGAAGCAGGAGACCGCAGAATATTGCGAGCGAAATGTTCTTCATGCGGGGTTTCTTAAATAGTCAGGAAATCTGAGTCCGGCCGGTGGTTTGATGGCTTTGCTCAAACGCCTCGGCAATGCGATCGAGCGCCTTCTGAATGATCGCCAGTTCTTCAGGCTCCAGCGCGTTGTAAAGGACATTACGGATTTCTTCCGAGTTCTCCCTGAGTTGTGCGTGACGCGCCTGTCCGTTTTTGGTCAGAAACACTTGCCATGCGCGCCGGTCGGACGGGTGCGACTGACGCTCGACCAGACCATTGCGTTCGAGCAGCTCGATCATCGTCCCGATTGTCCGCGCGTCCGACGAACACCGAGCCGACAGTTCCTTCTGAGTGATGCCGTCTTCTTCCGCAAGATAAGACAGCAGGACGTACTGATCCGCCGTCGTCTCGAACTGCAGGAAGTGTCGATTCGAATGACGATGCAGGGCGAAATACGCCGCTCGCAGCCGCATCTGGAGCGTCTCGCAATACCGTTTCGGTTTGGGCATTGGCATGGGTCGTCGGACACTTGAAGTAATAGGTGCACGGAGTATATTGCTTGTGAGTATAAGCAACGGTCGTTTCACGTCAAGCAGCAAGCTGGAGTGCTATGAACAAAGTGATCATCACCGTTGCGTTGAATGGCAGCCTGCCGACGAAAGAGATGAACCCACACGTCCCGATGACTCCCAGAGAGCTTGGTGTCACAGCGGCGAAGTGTCAGGAGTCGGGCGCCAGTATCGCCCACGTCCATGCGCGCGATAGCGACGGGCGTCCGACGTTGGACCCGGAAGTGTTCGAACGCATTCATGCGGAAATCTCCGCGCGAACTGACCTCATCGTTCAAATATCCACGGGCGCCCGCGCTGGAACGGATACGGAAGAACGGGCTGAGCCTGTGCGACGAATCCGACCGGAGATGGCTTCGCTGACGACGGGGTCGATGAACTTTCCGAAGCAGGTGTATTCCAATTCCTTCGAGGTCGTCGAACGACTCGCTGCGGTGATGAAAGACGCAGGGACCAAACCGGAGATGGAAATCTTCGAAGCGGGGATGATTGAGAACGCCCTGCTACTGGTCAAAGGCGGACTCGCGGAGCCACCATTACACTTTGACTTTGTGCTGGGGAGTCGTGGTTCGCAACCGGCAACTGCACGTCAATTGATGTTCTTAAGCGAATCAATCCCTGGCGATGCAACCTGGACGGTGGCGGCCCTCGGTCGCTGGCAATTGCCGATGGGTATTCTGGCGATCGGGATGGGCGGACACGTCCGCGTGGGTCTGGAAGACAACCTCTATTACCGATACGGCGAACCTGCCAGTAACGAACAACTTGTCGCCCGCATGGCACGCATTTCCGAAGAGTCGGAACGGGGAGTCGCCACGCCCGACGAGGCTCGAAGAATGCTGAACATTCAAAAGGTGCCGCAATGACTGTCGATGACGTCCGGAAGGTTGCTGTGATTGGCGGCGCTGGCCTGATGGGGCATGGTATTGCCCTTGAATTTGCGCTGGCAGGATTTCATGTATCACTCAGCGACGTCGATGAGGATGCGTTGAATCGTGGATGGGACAGGATTCACGAAAGCCTGCAGCTCCTGCAGCAATGCGGGCTCGCCAAACCAGATGCGGCGGACGCGGCGCTGGGTCAGATCGAGGCCGGTACCGACCTGCGTGCGGCGGTCGATGATGTCGATGTCGTCGTGGAGTCCATTGATGAAAACCTCGAACAAAAACGAGCTGTGTTTCGGCAGCTCGATGAGTACTGTCCACCGCATGCGATTTTGACAAGCAATTCATCGGGTTTCACTCCCAGTCTGATGGCCGAGGCGACGACGCGTCCGCAACAGTTTCTCGGAATGCACTACTTCAATCCGCCCTATCTGATCCCGCTCGTCGAAGTGATCCGCGGAGAGCAAACCTCCGATGCGACGGTGGAGCTGATGACTTCACTCTTGAAACGACTGGGAAAAACTCCCGTTCTGGTGCGCAGGGAAGTTCCCGGCTTCATCGCGAATCGGATTCAGGCAGCGGTGTGGCGGGAAATCCTGCATCTCGTCGCCGATGGCGTCGCCACGCCCGAGGATATCGACCTGGTCATGACATCCAGCATCGGAAGGCGCTGGTCGGTCGCCGGACCGTTCGAAATTACCGATCTGGCCGGACTCGATCTGAAGCAGGCGATTCTCACCGAGTTACTCCCCTCGCTCGCTTCATCAGCAGATGTACCCGCGATTCTCAATGAGAAGGTCGAGCAGGGAAATCTGGGAGTTAAAACCGGAAACGGCTTCCGCGAATGGACTCCGGAGAAAGTTCGCGATGTCAAAGAGCGTCTGGCCCGGGCACTCACGAAAATCGCACAATGGGACGAACAACCATGAGCCGACCATCCGGGTGGCGAATGATTCGGGAGGTCGGTCCAGGGATCGCGGTCGCCGCCACAGGCGTAGGTGCTGCCGACCTGGTTTCCTCGTCCGTCGCCGGTTCTCGGTACGGCATGACTCTGGCCTGGGCGATCGTTATCGGGGCGGGATTGAAATTCGTTCTGAATGAAGGCGTTGCGCGCTGGCACCTGGCAACAGGTTCGAGCGTTGTCCAGGGCTGGGCCCGCCATTGGGGAATGACCTGGCTTTTCGCTTTCCTGGGATACCTGATTGTATGGTCGATTGTCGTTTGCGGAGGATTGATGGTCGCTGCAGGGCTGGCGGCAAACTCGGTGTTCCCCGGCTTGTCGCGAGAAGCCTGGGGTGCCATTCAAGGATTGTTGGCATTGGCTCTCGTTTGGTTGGGATCCTACGACGCCTTCGAGCGACTGATGAAGATCATGATTGCTGTGATGTTCGTGACGATCGTCGGCAGCGCCGTGGTGGCGGGATTTTCCTCGACTCAACCGTTAGCCGCTCCCGACATTTCGGCAGGAAGCTTACCCTTGAGCCTCGCGCTGATTGGTGGTGTCGGCGGAAGCGTGACGATGTTGATCTATGGTTACTGGATGGAGCAAAAGCAATGGACCACGCCCAGCAGTCTCACCATGGTGCGCGTCGATCTGGCGGTCGCCTACGGGCTCACCGGGCTTGTGGCGACTGGGGTCATGCTGTTGGCGAGCGAGATTCTGTTGCCCAAAGGGGTCCGTGTTGAAGGACAACAGGGACTGATTGTGATGGCATCCGTCCTTCAGCAATCGTTTGGCGACGCCGGGAAGTGGATCTTTCTGGTTGGCTTCTGGGCCGCCGCTTTCAGTTCACTCATCGGCGTTCTCCAGGGAGCGCCCTATCTGTTTGCTGATTTGATGCACTGCTGGCGGTCGAACAACGAGGAGCAGTTCGACTATTCCAGCGCGGCTCGCAGCACGGATTATCGCGTCTTTCTCGTGGGCGTTGCCCTTCTCGGCATGCTTTTGTTGTTCTATGACAAGCCGATTCTGATTGTCGTTATCTATGCAGTGCTCAGTTCTCTGTTCATGCCGATTCTGACCGTGGCCCTGTTAATTATGAACAATCGCGCAGCCCTTGTTGGCGATGAATATCGCAATGGATGGCTGACGAACGTGTCGCTGATACTTGCCATCGGACTTTTCTTTTATCTCGCCATCGTTGCTGTGGTGCAGCAATTCACCACGGTTGCGGGTTAGTCGTGTCACCACTTGTTGCAAAGTCTCCGTTCGTAATTCGGATGAGGTTTTTGACCGGACGCGATCAGGATTTCATCCTGTATATCGCGTTGTTTCAGGTCGGATCAAACCGGCAAACGCACCGAGTCCCTTGCCGGGAGAGCCTTCCGTTGACACTGGGATGTACTGGGATTGCTTCTCGAAGGGTCACAAAGTTCACACAGGAATGACAACGCAGGAAAGGCAACCGGTTGTCATCTTCGAGAAGCGTCTTCGCATTCTGTCCGGGACTTCACGATGCAAAATCGGTTTTCCGATGGTAGCTACACGATTTCCGGGCAGAGCCTACGAAATCAACTGAGGGATCGGACGGATAGTGTTGAGGTAACTGGCAATGTCACTCGGGATGCCGCTTGTGATACGCAGTTCGCCAAGGTCGAGCAGTGTGCTCATGATCGTGGCGGCCATGTTCTCCGTTGTGACGACATCCCCCTTCGGCACGGATGCCAGGCGGTCCGAGCCGCCGATGATCTGCCCCATCGGCAGACCTCCGCCAATGAATGCCAGCGTACAGAGATCGCCCCAATGACCACGGCCGCCGGTGTCGCTGATTTGTGGTGTCCGACCGAACTCGCCCGTGATCACCAGCAGCACCTTTTCGCTCAAGCCCCGGTCTTCCAGATCCTGAAGGAAGGCTGTCACAGCTTTATCGAGCGCGGGCCCAAGCACCGGCATGCCATTAGTGATGCTGACATTGTTCTGATTGCCGTGCATGTCCCACCCCACACTGGCAACCGTGACGAAGCGACAGTCGGCTTCAATCAGCCGGCGAGCCAGCAGCATCTGCTTGCCGAGGGAATCCGGTGATGCGACCCGTCTCTTCTTCTGCAATTGCCGCGGAAGCCGGAACCGGCTCGTGTCGTAGCGGGCAACCAGAGCAGGATCCTCGCGGCTGAGGTCAAAAGCATCGCTCATGCCGCCGACGAGCACGTCGAACGCCTGCTGCTCGAACCGGTCGGCTCCGCCCAGCAGATCGGTTCCATCGACGCGGCGTTTGAAGGTGTCGAGCCTGTCCAGCAGAGTCCGTCGGTCTTCGAGCTGCCTGGCCGGCATCCGCAGCTTCATATTCTGCACAATCTCGGCACCGGAACTTGGATCGAACGGCTTGTAGGCATTCGAAAGAGGCCCGGTGTCAGACACGAATGGCACTGCCGCGAAATTTGTTTGGAATTTGCGCAGCGTGATGACTCGCGTTGACCGCGGCAAGAATTTTTTTTATCGCACCGCGTTGAAAGAAATCGGAATGTTGGCTGAACGTCCTGATCGCTAAACTTCTCGGCGGCTGGACCTTTCCTGAATCGAACTGCGTAGAAACAATTGACCAGGGAAGGTCCCTGTCTTTTACGCCAACAACCGCATTTGATGCAGCCTCATTTTCCATCTTCCGGCGTTCGCTGATGCAGAACGACGAGCTGCCGCTGACAGAGGTCGTGGATAGCGATCGATTTGCTCGGGCGTTTGAAAAACACGGTGTCGATTTCGGCGACGAGGAAGGTGTTGTCTATACGCCCGCCATTACGTTGTGGGCGTTGGTTTCTCAGACATTCTTTGCCGGGGCGCAACGCAGCTGCAAGGCGGCTGTGTTGCAACGCGGCCGTGTTGCGAGTCGCATCGTTGTGGGCGACTCGGGGCTGCACGACTCGGGGCCGCACGGTCTGCGACACCAACACCGGAGCCTACTGTCGCGCTCGGAAGAAGATTCCTTTCGAACTCGTGCGTGACATCACACGTCAGATCGCTCACGACGCCGAAGCCGCCGTCAGTCACACGGGCGTCGATGAAGATCCCGATGTGAACCTGTCATCGCGCGTCGTCAAAGAGGTCCGCGTACATGCGAATGGTCGTCGTGTTTTGTTGCTGGATGGGTTCACGATCACGGCCGAAGACACACCGGAGAACCAGGACGAGTATCCTCAGAATCCCGTTCAGAAAGCAGAACTCGGCTTTCCCATCCTACGGTACGTGACCTTGATTTCGCTGTACACCGGCCTGCTGTTTGATGTAGCTTATGGACCGTACAGCGGCAAGGAAACCGGCGAAACGGCCTTGATGCGTCAACTGCTGAACGCGCTGCGACCAAGCGACATTTTGGTGGCCGACTGTTATCTGTGCACGTACTGGCTGATCGCCGCCTGCCGACAGCGAGGCGTTCACATGGTGATGAAAAATCACTACCAGCGTGAAGACCATCCCGGCCGATGCGATTCGTCTTCGCGAAGGAGAACGCCTGGTGACATGGACTCTTCCAGCACGTCCATCGTGGATGAGCAAAGAAGAAGACAAACAGCAACCGGCGACGCTTGAACTTCGCCTGATTGATGTGAACGTCCACCGCAACGGCTTCCGTCCGAGCCAGTTCACAGTCACCACAACGATGACCGATGACGAGCAATATTCCGGCAACTGGATTCGATCAATTTACGAAAGTCGGTGGCTGGTCGAGCTAGATATCAGGTCGATCAAATGTTCGTTGAACATGGACATTCTGCGTGCCAAAACGCCAGAGATGGTTCGCACAGAATTGTGGAGTTGCCTGCTGGCTTACAATCTGATCAGACTCAAGATGCTACAAAGCTGCGCGGTGTCAGGACGCGATCCGAGATCAGTGAGTTTCACGACGACGATGCAACTTCTGGCAACCAACTGGCTTCTATGCGCGGTGGTCGGTGTCACGTCGGAACTGGCCACTCT
>Ga0209491_10002992_pt1 | contig 28750 bp, 32 predicted proteins | sample BON02_FD_187213 | JGI IMG/M metagenome (GOLD analysis project Ga0209491, IMG submission 187213) | Freshwater microbial communities from Lake Bonney liftoff mats and glacier meltwater in Antarctica - BON-02 (SPAdes) (version 2) | ecosystem: Environmental > Aquatic > Freshwater > Ice > Glacier...
CTCAGCTTCTGGTCCGTAAACTCGATTTGAATAGACCGCCCCGCACTCTTGAACTTGATTGCTTCGGTCACCGTTTGGTGAGGCGCGTTTTCGCTCCTAGATTGGTTTCTTTTCATTCAACTCCAATTACTTCACCATCGGTGACTCTTTTTCCACTGCATTGTTACGGCTTAGATTTGATTTTCATAATAAAAAAGGGGAAAATTCGTCCCCGTTTCGATGAATAACAACAGATGGCGACTTTTTTACGTCGCGGATTTCGGAGACCTGTCCGGTCCACTTTTACCGGCAACTTTTGTGCCCAAGCCCGCGTTGTTCCCCTCCGGCGGTTGCGGCCAAACCAATAGGTGAAAGTCTGGGCAATCAATAAGGCTGACTCGCTTGTCCCCACTTCGCCCCACTGAGACGGACCAGGCAAAGATGGGGAACGATTTCAGCGCACATTTTCCCGGGCACCTGTTAGGGCTATCTGAAAGAGGTGGCCCAGATCTCCGTTTGGCACCGGAGCGACCAGCACGCGATGGAGACTGAGCTATCCTGAATCGAGTGCCGCGAGACAGGTCGGCCGACCTGACTGCACTTCAGGCTCGAAAATGGGGCTAAACCTCGGTTCCCCAAAATTACCCCTTATTCCCGTAACGGGTAATTCCGCTGGAGCCGTCAGTCACTCCGCGGCGACAGTCACCACGTTCTCCAAATGGTCCGTTCGCAAGTCCGCTTTGTTCTCTTTCCCCCGGTGAGGATCACGATGCTTGGGACCGGTGGATCGAGCACTTTCTGGCGTAGTTCCAGGCCGAGAATCGCTTTTCTGGCGCAGGCGCGCCCCCGCAGGGCACGATGAATGGGTCATCGCCCATGGCGACATATTCGGCATAAAGTTTTTCGGCCGTCTTGCCGGCTTCAACTTTGACGAAGAACTTGTCGACCCGTTGCATTGCGGCAGCCAGCGCCTCCAGGTAAGTCGCGAACGTGCCGAGGGTCCAACGCTCTCGCTCGTCCATGTAATGGAAATTGTCATCCACGTCGACCCGGTAGCCTCTTTCCATCCCCTGTTCGTTGCCCGTGTTCATCAGTTTTGGGCGGTTTGGCAGGAGATAAATTTCGCGGGATCAATGACCGTTTCCCCGTCCCATCGGTAAGCACAGAGGAAGCCGCCCTTTCCCATACCGTAGTCGAGGCAGGCAAGATTGGGCCGGATCAGCGCGGGCACCGAATTTTTTAGGGCATAGTGCCCGAAGAAGGTGGGCGGGGCGTCCTCGTCGTAGCCCTGGCCGGGAGGGGCAACGAGGGCAATTTCTGGCATCTCCGGGTCAGGCGGAAAAAGAGCATCCCTCGCGCTAGCATTCGTTAAATCAGCCCACCATTTAATCCGAATCTCAGAGCGCAAGATTCCATCAACGGCGGGATACTTCACTCCTTCCGGGAGCAGAATTTCCGGGCCATTGAGAACCCGGCTAATCGATTCGTATTCGGGAGTTCCTTTGAGGCTGTATCTCTCCAAGGTGGAACCTTGGAGCGCACCGATTCCATTCAGCTCAGCGATTGCTGCCTCATCCCAAGAAGCATGGACCGCCCGCAATCCTGCAAGATCGAGGCTCAATGGTAGAGCCGCCAGCCATTCTAACCATTCTGCCCATTCTTCCCGGTCGGGAATTTGATGAAGGGTGGCCTGATGTTGGCTTTGATTTTTTGCACTATGATCCCGGAGTGGTTTCCCGTTACTGCCATTGGTTGCATACCGTAGCGCATTGACCTCGTGGTTGCCTAGAATTGCCAAGGCTGCGCCCTCCTCCACCATGGCGCTGACCGTTTGCAGCACTTCACGGATCTTTGATCCCCGGTCCACATAGTCGCCTAGGAAGATGACTTTTCTACCTTCCGGATGCTGAAAGACTTTGTCAGTCCTTTCATATCCCAGGGAGGTCAGGAGCGAGGTGAGTTCATCAGCGTGTCCGTGGATGTCGCCGATCAAATCGTAAGGTTGGCTTGTTGCTGTTTCGTTCTTCATGACGCCAACAGAGTAGAGAATTAAGTCATGATTGAATATCGCTTAAACTACACATCACATAACTATTAAGTTATGTATCAAAATCTTCTTTCTCGGTCGGGATTTTCCATGGAACGCCTTGCCGGATTTTGCGCGGTGGCGGATGTCGGTTCGATTGCAGCCGTCGCGCAGGGCGATCCATCGAGACAATCTCTCCTGAGCCGCCAGATCCGCGAATTGGAAACCTTCTTCGGTGTGGACTTGGTTCGACGCGTGGGCCGAGGCCTCGAACTCACGGACGCCGGACGCGAACTCGCGTCCATCGGTCGGCAGAACTTCAAAGAACTTTCCGATTACGCAGCCCGATGTCGCCAGCAGGAATGGACCGTGCGGATTGTCGCATCGAACAGCGTTGCCCAATGGCTCTTGCTCCCGCGCTTGAAAGCCGTTGCCGAAGCCCAGCCGCATGTGCGCTTTGAAATTTTTCATGAGCAGACCCGCGAGATGGTAGCGGGGACTCGCGAGGGCACATACGATCTGGCTTTCGTCCGGAAAGACGCACTCGTGCCGGGACTGAAAGAGGCGGTTCTCGGCGTGATTGAAAGCTGCCTCTATATTCCAAAGACGCTCTCCAAGGTGCCGCCGAAGTCCGTCGCAGAAGCGATATCCAACCTCCCCATGGCGCTCCCCATTGGAGGGCGGATGCGGGACACCGTGGAACGCCTCGCAGCGAAAAAGGGCCTCACCCCCCGCGTGGTTCTCGCCTGCTCATCCTACCTTCAAGCCGCACAGGCGGTGCAATCCGGCATGTGCGCCGCGGTTCTCCCGCAAACCGCACTGTCAAGTCTGGATGCGAAGAAACTCCATCGCCTCCCGATACCGGACAAATTCACGCTCTGCTTGGCATGGACTCCACGCAACGTGGACACCCGCCCGGCGCTAAGGGAATTGATCGCTACGTTTAGTTCAATTATGGCAGTTTCGCCGCGACCTTGCTGAACAGGTCGAAAGCAGTTTTCAGTTCGTCGGCAATTTCTATGGCCTTGATTTCGTGCGCCTGGTCGGTGTGCCGGTGGTCCACTTGTCCCACTTGAAGCCGGGCATCATGCCGCAGTTCAGTTTATCTTAGCCCCTGCTCCGTTTGGAGCGTAGAACTCACGCTTACGGCTCAACACGTAATCGAGTTTGGTGGCTTCAGTTTTCTATCCCACAACCCACACTTTTCACGGTTGTTTCGTCGCGATTTACCGCAAATTCTCGCTTCGAGGAACTGATTGAAATTGTCCCCTCCCTGTTTCCTACCGGGATTGGTCACGACAACGCCGCAACCTTCTCTGCTCACCTAATTACTTTGGCGAATTTTGGATCCGTGCTTAATCGGGAGTAATGAGAAATTCTGAATCTCAGAAGTCACTGACATGGCTGTATTGTGATATTTAGAATTACCCTAATTCCTTTAACCTCTTGCTCAATCTTATGACGGATAAATCTGCCAAAAAAAACCCACTGCTCTGACTACGATCAGTCGGGATATACCTGTTCAACTCCGCCTCTTTTCCAGAGCTTTACCTTACAATAATCCGGATGAAATCCGTCCCTAAATTGGTAATATTTAACCGGAGTAAATACGCTTTTGAAGTAGTGATGGAACCATCGGTACTGCGTCCCGAAGAAACGCTGAAGATACTTACCTACTGCATCCAAAACTGTGACGCTTTTGCCGAATTCTTGCTCGACTCATGGCTGCGCCAACCGGAACGGGTGAGAAAATTCGTAGCAGATTTTCTCATCAAGATTAGGACGGAGTTGGTCTTTCAAAACGATATGCCGATCAAATCGAAGTTCGCAGGTTCTCCACTGGATTTTCAGCGTCCATCGCCTTCCGCACATAGGTTGTTTCATTTCTTTGATCTGCTATCCGTCAACGAGACGCTGGGACGAATTATCCGGGATCATGGCCTTGGCGGGAGTTAGCGCGCTTACTTCAAGACTCTTCCCAGAACGCCAACGGGCCTCAATCAAAGACTGAGTATGGGTTGCGGCGGTCTTCCCCCTCCCTCTACTTTCCGGAGTCGATCTGCAAGACGGCTAGAAGGTATTCCGCCCCTGCCCCGGCGAAGTGCTCAGTCAGGTCTTTTTCAACAACAAATCCTGCACTTTCGAGCGCAGCGATAATCTCAAATTTTTCCCAGAGACGAATTTGAAAACAGTCAGCGTATTTTTCCCAGTCCCCTTCGACTAAGATGCGTGTCGTTTCACGGTATTCGTAGAGTGACTCGCCGATGGGAGTAATCGCGACATCTCGGTAAAGATCAGGCAGTTCTCGGCTGTAGGATTTGAATACCTGCTTATATGGGATGTCGATCAGGAGACGCCCACCCGGTCGGAGCGATTTCGCCGCCGTCTGAATCGATGCCTTTAGTGAATCCTCATCCAAGAGGTATAGCAGCACGGTGAATACACACAGGGCTAAATCGAATGGAGGAAAATGCCGCAACGAATCCTGATCCTGCATCCCGCAACACACTCGCTCGATCGCAAGATTATGTCTGCTCGCCTTGGAACTCAAAACGGCCAACATTTCGGCGCAGGGATCCATGGCAACTACCGTGTAACCTGCCTTGGCTAGGGGCACGGCCAAGCGGCCCGTGCCTGCACCAAAATCCAGAATCCGAGCGGGGGCACGCTGGATTCTCTCGACCCATTCGAGGGTGACTTCGGTCAATTCGTCGTAGAAAATACCGAACGAATTCTGGTAGGTCGCGTCGTAATACTTCGCCCAACTGGCGTGTGGTGTTGTCACGATATGAAAAGTCGTTTCCTACGAGGTAAATAAACGACGCGACGCTCCCTCATGATTTCGTTGCCGATGATGCCTTCGGTTTCCGCCATCATCAGGGTGAGGCCTAGCAGTGGGGGTAACTTGCCACAGCACAAATTGAAATCAGTCGATCCCAGCTTAATCGGAACGCGGTGTGTTTCAGTCGAAAATTGCCCAATCCCTGGATAAAAATCCTCAACGCTGCCCATCGCAGGAAAGTCGGAAAGCGCATCGCCCTGATAATATGATATCTGAGCACCAGTATCGAAAAACATCCTCGCCGATCGCTCAGCTATCCCGGCGGCTAAGATGGGAATCCCCATGAACTCATCCAATACCAGTGATTCCCCGACGCCTTCCAATTCCCCTCTGGAAATCGATAACTGATGGCCTTTCTCGTCGAAAAGAATATCGAAATGATTCAATATGTCGGTTCCGAGGAGCCCTGCGGTCTCGAGACCCACGTAACCGGACAAAGTCCCGGCGGACAGTCCGAGGGAGTCAGTAGGAAGTTTGAAATCCTCTTCGAGGAGTTTGATCGAAGGAGTTTTTCCGAAACTTTTCGGCGCGCCGGTATCGATCAAAAACAGCTCATTTTCAAGAGTCACAAAGAGATGTCCCTTTTTTCGAATAAGCTCAATTCTATGGATCATGGGATTATCGGTAACAGGGTTCATTTTGTTTGTCCAAGAATTCTGTTTGACCGACGTGATCGCACCCCGGTTTACGTGCCCCGATAGGCTGCGATTCCACTCCAGCTTTGGCTATATCAGATGCATCAATTTTAAAATCCCGACCCTAACTTCAGCCACCCCAACCCGATCACCACCTCACGTTGCCCACGGCGCAAACTTTGCACGCCCGTCTTGAGCAACAGTTCCCTGACCTTCGGTGCCTCGACCCTCACCTTGTGGTAGCGACCACTTCGGTGACTGGACAACTCCAGCCGGTTCAACGTGGGCGCCGAGGCGAGCACCTCCCCATGCTCCTTGGCCGCAGCGGCCGAAAGCAGCGGATCGTGGCGCAACGTCTGATGATCATTGAGATCCTCATAACCGAGTGCGATTGCGAGCACGCGCTGAGCCACCATGGTCTGCACCGAGTGATCGATGCGCTTCGCATCACGCTTGTCCACTGTCAGCCCCATCGAACGATCCAAATCGCGCAACAGCAACGCCCCCCCATCGGTGCTCAGCGTGCCCCCATCAAACGTCGCGATGACTTGACGCGAACCAATGGCTTGAAATTCCAATTCCGATTGATGACAGTCTGCCTGGAGCGGATCGGCATGCTTTTAAATCTTATCTTTTTTGATACCAATTAGTTAAATTGTGTGGCGGTCCACTTCAATTTTTATTCGTGAAATATGCGGTTTAGGTGATGGCGCCGCTCCAGAGAAAGCGCCACGATCCCGTTTGATTATACCGCTTGGTTTCGGCCCTTTCCTTCCCCATGCCTTCCCCTCCCTCTCTCCGGACCTTACTCAAACGCACCTCGCCGGTGACCGGCTGGCCAGCCTGGGGTTACGAAGTGCAGGTCAACAACTCGCACTCGGTTCCAAGCCGCACCGCTAGCTTGTTAGGCATCCAGCCACTGCAAGGACACGAGGCCGGGAGTGAAGTCCACCGCCGCAGCATCAAGATGGGTCCGCTGCCGGCGGGCTCCCGCCCATAACCCGACTCTACGCCATGAAACCCATCGTTCAAATCTCGCTCGACCTGACAAATCTTGAAGAGGCCCTGAAAACCGCGGCCCTCGCCCTGCGCGCCGGCGTGGACTGGCTCGAAGCCGGCACGCCGCTGATTCTCGCCGAGGGACTCCATGGCGTGCGCGCCTTGCGCCAGGCGTTTCCCCATGTGCCCATCGTCGCCGACTTGAAAACCATGGACGGCGGCTATCTTGAAGCCGAGATGATGGCCAAGGCCGGCGCGACCCATGTGGTTGTCATGGCCCGCGCCCATGAGGAGACGATCAAATGCGTCGTGCAGGCGGGACGGGATTACGGCGTAAAGGTCATGGGTGACAACCTTGGCTGTCCGGACATGGTGGGAGCGGCGGTGTGGCTGGAAAACCTGGGCTGCGACTATGTGATCCATCATATCGGCTACGATGAGCGCCGCGGCATCGCGGCCCGCGGCCAACGGATGCCAAGCCCGCTCGACCGGCTGCGCGATGTCGTCGCCGCCGTGCGGATACCCGTTCAGGCCGTGGGCGGACTCACGCTCGAACAGGTGGTACGAACCCCGACGTACGGCGCACCTCTGGTAGTGATCGGCGCCCCTCTCGCCGTCGATGCCGACTCCTTCCGCACCGCCGACGGCGACCTCGAAAGCACCCTCCGCATCATCTGCGAGCGCGTCAAGGCGCACGGCGACGTGCCGGTCGGTCTTGCTCCCCCCCGCACCCTTGCCTGATTTTCTCCCATGACCTCACCTGCCGTCGTCAACTTCTCCTCGGAGGCTCACAGTGTCGAACTGCGTGAGTTCGCCCGGCCCGAACCCGGCCCCGAGGATGTCCTCCTCGCCGTCCAAGCCGTCGGAGTCTGCGGCAGCGACCTCCATCAATGGACGGGCTCACACAGCTGGAAGGTCAACTATCCCATCGTGCTCGGCCATGAATTTGGCGGAGTCATCGCGGCTACCGGCGCCGCCGTCCGTCAGTGGCAGGAAGGCGACCGCGTGGTTTCCGAGACCGCGGCGGTTGTCGATCCCGACAGCCCGCTCACCCGGCAGGGGTTGTACAATCTTGACCCCCGCAGGCAAGGCTTCGGCTACGGAGTGGATGGCGCCATGACACGCTACGTGCGCGTGCCGGCCCGGTGTCTGCATCGCGTGCCCGACGCTCTGCCCATGGAGGAAGCGGCCCTCACCGAACCGTGCTGCGTGGCCTACAACGCCGTCGTGCTCAATGCCCGCGTGAATCCGGGCGATCGCATCGTGGTGATGGGGCCTGGCCCCATCGGGATCCTGTGCGCCGCGATGGCCCGACTCTGCGGCGCCGAGGTGGCGCTGGTCGGCCTGGACCGTGACCGGACCCGGTTGGACGTCGCCCACGCCTATGGCTGCGAGACGCTCATCGGCGACGCCACCGCGTGGTCCCGGCAGCGCGACGGACTTGGGGCCGATGGCGTCATCGATGCGACCGGCGCCTCCGCCGCCCTCAAGGCTGCCCTCGACCTGGTCCGTCCCAACGGTTGGATCAGCAAGGTCGGCTGGGGACCGCAACCCTTGGGCTTTTCCCTCGATCCGCTGGTCCAGAAGAACGTCACCCTCAAGGGGAGTTTCTCGCACAACTGGCCGGTCTGGGAGCGCGTGCTGGCGTTGCTGTCATCCCGACGGCTCGACGTCCGGCCAATTATCGGCGGCGTCTGGAAACTGACCGACTGGCACGAGGCCTTCGACAGGATGCACCGGGGGGAAATTGTGAAAGCTGTCCTGCGTCCCGAATAGCATGCGCCTCTCCGAAAAAATCATCATCATCACAGGCAGTACCTCCGGCATCGGCCGCGCTCTCGCCGAACGCTGCGTGCGCGAGGGCGCACGCGTGGTCGTCCATGGCCGCAACGAAGCCGAGGGACAACGCCTCGTCGAGAAACTCGGCGACGCGGCCGTGCTACATCTCGATAACCTTGCCGACCCGGCCTGCGCCAGTCGCCTCGTCAGCGCGGCAATCAAGGCCTTCGGCCGCATCGACGCCGTGGTCAACAACGCCGCCAGCATCGTGCGCAGCAACCTCAGCTCCACCCATGCGGAGTTTTTTGACGCCGTCATGGCCGTAAATGTCCGGGCCCCCTTACTTCTTATCCAAGCCGCCATGCCGCAGCTCAGGTGCAATCGCGGCTGCGTGTTGAACATCGGTTCGATCAACGCACTCAGCGGCGAGCCGGGGCTGCTCGACTACAGCATTTCCAAGGGCGCCCTTCAGACCCTCTCACGCAACCTCGCCAACGCTCACTCCGCGGAGGGTGTGCGCATCAACCACCTCAACGTGGGGTGGGTACTCACGCCCAACGAAGATGCCCTCCAGCGAGGCCTCGGCCAGCCCTCCGACTGGGCGTCGCGACTGCCGCCTCAGTTCGCGCCGTCGGGCCGGCTGATCACTCCGGAAGAAATCGCCGCCGCGGCCGTTTACTGGCTGGGCGACGAATCCCGTCCCATCAACGGATCTGTCGTCGAGCTCGAACAGTTCTGCGTAATCGGCCGCAATCCCAACAAAGCCTGACCCATTTTGACCTGTCTACCGAGTAAATGGCCACAAAAGGCTCAGAAGACACAGGAAACGTTCACTACGCAGTGATCGATACGAATCCAACAGTCCTCAATTTGTCTGCTCCCGCTTTCGTCTATTTCGGGTGCTTCATACTGAATTGGCACGGACGGTCGAACTCGCTCCCAAGTCTCACTTTATTTCTGTTATCTTCGATACCTCAAGTGAGTGTTCCGTGGTTCGGAAATCCGATACCTGCGGCCAATGCGTATCGATTCAAATGCCTAGCCGCCCCCTGCCTTCGTGATTTCTAGTCACGAAGGAAAAAATAACCCATCTCATGCCCAAACTTGCTGCTTTTCCCAAGGCCTTCATCCACGCGCTCTGCCGCGACGGCACGATGACCCTTGAACAATGGGCCGACTTGGTCGCACCGCTCGGACTGGATGGGCTCGAATTCTATGCCGGTTTCCTCGAACTTCAGGATGAACACCGCTGGGCCGATCTCCGCCGCACGGTCGAATCCCGCGGCTTGGTCATCCCGATGCTCTGCTGTTCGCCGGACTTCACCCACCCCGACCCAGCGTTTCGGGAAACAGAGATCGAACGGGAAAAACAGTGGATACGCATGGCTGCGACGCTCGGAGCACGATGGTGCCGGGTTCTCTCCGGCCAGCGACGACCCGAATTGACTCGTGAGCAAGGTATCACTCTCGCCGCCGCATCCATCAAAGCTTGCCTCCCGGAAGCCGCGGCCTGTGGCGTTACCTTGGTTCTGGAAAACCACTACAAGGATGACTTCTGGCAGTATCCGGAGTTCGTCCAGTCGATGGAGGACTTTTGCGAGTTGGTGGCTCGGATCGACGATCCCCATTTCGGGGTCAATTACGACCCCTCCAACGCCTTCCTCGCCGGCGACGACCCGCTGGAGCTGCTCCGCCGGGTGAAGCACCGCGTGGTGACCATGCACGCAAGCGACCGCTTCCTGGCCGAAGGCACGATGGAAGATCTTCGTCGCGAAGAATCCGGAGCAACCGGCTACGCCCGCCGACTGCGTCACGGCACGATCGGCCGCGGCCTCAACGACTACGACGCCATTTTTTCCGAACTGCGCGGTGCCGGTTTCGACGGCTGGGTAAGCATCGAAGACGGCGTCGACGGCATGGACCAATTGGCGGAGAGCATCCGCTTCGTCCGGGGTAAACTGGAGCGGCACTGGGGCGCGAAGGCCTGAGTCGTTTCATCGCCCCGGTCACACGCCCTGAAGTACGGGCTAACGAACCTTCTCGGCGATCCACAACGACACTCTCCTCCACGCCTTCCTGCCCGGCAAGTATGTCGACCAAATGCCCCCCAACGCCATCATCGCCATCGCCGCGAGTGAAAATTGTGAAACCCTAACCAAGGAGATTTTTGGCGGCGACATGGCCTACGTGCCGTGGAGGCGCCCCGGATTTAAACTCGGTCTTGCCATGCAGTATCGCTGAAGCCTAACCCATCGTGACGGCCATCATGATGGGGCAACACGGATTCATATCTTGGGACGACGACGAGAAGATCTACTACACCCGCACCCTCGACGTAATCGAGAGAGCTGCTGCGTTCATCGAAGCCAAAGGCGGCGACGCGGCCGCGTTTGGGGGCACGAAATACCAAACCCTTCCCGAGTCCGAGCGCCAGACCACGCTCGCCGCCATCCTGCCGTGGTTGCGCGGCCAAGTCTCCGCCCCAAAACGTTTCATTGGCACTGTGCAAGACGACGCTAATATCTTGCGTTTCGTCAATTCCGTCGATGCCCCCGCCTCTCCGAACTCGGCACGTCCTGCCCCGATCACTTCCTGCACACCAAGATCAAACCCCTTTACGTGGATTGGAATCCGCAGACCGAGGATGTTAACACGCTGAAAACCAAACTCGCCGCGGGACTCGTCCAATACCGCCTCGATTACGCCGACTACTACGCCACCTGCAAACGAGACACCTCGCCCGCGATGCGCGACCCCAACCCGACCGTCGTGCGGATGCTAGGCATCGGCATGGTCGCGTGGGGGAAGAGCAAATCCGAATCCCGTGTCACCGCTGAATTCTACAACTGTGCCGTCGAAGTGATGCGCGGCGCCGAAGCGATCGACCGCTACATCGCCCTGCCTCAACAGGAGGCCTTCGATATTGAGTATTGGTTACTCGAAGAGGCGAAGCTCCAACGCATGCCGGCTGAGCAAGAACTGGCTCGACAAGTTGTCATCGTCATCGGATCCGGTTCCGGCATCGGCAAAGCAACCGCCCATCGTCTCGTCAAGAATGGTGCCCATTTCGTCTGTGTTGATCTCAACGCCGCCGCCGCCCAAGCCACCGCCAAAGAAATCACCGACCAGTATGGTCTCGGGATCGGGGTGGCTGGCACCGGCATCTCGGGTTGCGGTCCCGCCATCGGACTCGCCGCCAATATCACCGGGCGCGTCAGCATCCGCGCCAGCTCGACCGGGTCTCGCTTGCTTACGGCGGGTTCGACCACCTTCGCGTGACTGCCGGTATCTTCGTGCCGTCGGACACGACCGGCCATATTCCCGACGACAAGTGGGCCCTCACTTTCGGCATCAACGTGTCCGGATCTTACTTCGTGGCCAACGAAGCATCCAAGTCTTGGCGTGAACAAGGTCTGCGCGGCAGCCTCGTGCTCACCACCTCGACCAACGCCGCCGTGGCCCAAAAAGGTTCCGTCGCCTACGATACCTCCAAAGCCGCGGCCAATCGGGTAGACGGAGGTAATTAACCCCCGCCCCCCACACCACCCGGCATGCGGGTCCGCACCGGGCGATTCCGAACGTTATCGGACCGTAGTTGGATAGTGAATATGTGCCCACCTCTCGGTGAGCGAAGGCAGGCCTTGAGTGAACTGCCAGTCGTTGTTCATGGCGTGGTTAATGGTCGGAGATTTGGACATCGCCCAGCACCCCGACCCCGATGCGAGAGCCCGTGTAAGATCGCATCCCTGCAGCAGGCGCCGAGGCGCCACAGCTGACGGATACGATTTCCACGGGTCTTCCACATTTTCCAATAGCAACAACGCAGCCGTCGCCGGATCCACTTTTCGAGCAGACCCACCGCACCGTAAGTATGGCTCAAACCGAAGTAACCCATCCACCCGCGCAAATACTGCGCGAGCTCATTGAGTCGTCTCGCCATCGCCACGCCCCGTCTGCGGCTAGTCAACTTTCGGACCCGGAAAACAAACCGGTGGAGGGACCGTTCACTCCACCCGATTTTGGCCCCACGGAAGGCGAAGCCGAGGAAGTTCAACGCGCTCGATTTGACGACCGCGCTTTTCTCCTCGTTCACCTTCAACTTTAGCTTCCGTTCCAGGAACTTTCGCACCCCGGCCATCACCCGTTCACCCGCCCGAGCACTCTTCACCATGATGGTAAAATCGTCCGCGTAGCGCGCAAAGCGGTGCCCGCGTCGCTCCAGTCCACTCATGGTGGGAGCACTTCACGTATTCGCTCACTGCCTTGCGCAGCGATTCTTCGCCAAGAAACATCAGTTTATCCAAGCACTCGGTCTTCAGATTTTTCACAAATCGCTCCGCATACCCGTTCTGTTTCGGTGCCTGCGGCTGGCACTGAATCGCCGTTACTCCCGCTCCCTTCAGGGTCTCTCTCAATTTCTTGGTAAACAACGTGTCTCGATCGCACGCAAAGTAGTCCGCCCCACGCAGGAACCCGACTTACTCATCCGTGAGTTCACGAGCCTTAATGGTTCAGGATTCAGCTGATCGATTTCATCGACCAGCTCGAAACCCACTTCAGTATCCAGTCGCTGGATATTAAGTCCCGGGGGAGTTTGACTCAGCGCGATATCGCGCGGGTCGACATCACGATAATTGTGCCCATTGAAACCACGCGGCGGCAAGCCGCCACGACGTTTCCGGGCCCTGAGGTCGCGGCACTGCGCCGGAAGCACGAATCGATCCGTCACTCCGCCGTCCGTGCGTCTACGCCGGACCAGTCGGCTGCCCGGCTCCGTCTCCCGGCCCGGACTGCGTTCCGTTTCGTTCCGTCCCTCCGGCGTTCCGCCGCGGAGGTCTCATTCATCCATCCATCAGATTCACCATTAAATCCTTCCTATTATGATCACACTTAATCTCCAAGTTCCTGAAACCGTCGCCGCTGAATTTTATCAAGCCGCTGACGATATCAATAAACGCTTCCGCGATACCGGCGCATCCATCGATGCGAAGGCCCTCATGGCCTTCACGTTGGCTCGACATGATGCCGACGATGTCTGTGCACAATTCGACCTGGCGTTGCGTTTGGTCCGGGGCACTCCCGCCGACGCCTTCAATCCGGTCATCAAATAACTTTGGCGAATTCCTCGCCGTGGTGCCTGTCGCCTTCCCGCACCACCCAAGTGGACGGCACATAAACCAACTAGAAAAATGGCTATCAAAACTAAACCCAACGACAACTCCCTCGCCTCTTCATCCGACCAAGAGAGTCCGCTCACGTTCCGGAACAATCCGGAGGTCGAAAAACGACTCGAAGCCTACAAAGTGGCCAACGCCAACGACGTCGAATACTACGCTCGCGTCGTGAAGGAAGCCCCGGACCGGGCTCGTGATATGCTGCTGTATAAAGACATGCAAAAGCACGAATCTGAAATGCGCTTAGTCGAAAAACAGATCCCTCAGGCTAAGGAGTTTTACGATGCGCAATCGCCGGAGGTTCAATCGAGAATCGATCAACGCCTCGACAACGTCCGCCCCTACTACCGGGACAAGGCATTCGTCGGCGAAGTGCTCCGCGAAATGAATCGAAAGAACAGGCAGATTTTGACGAAGCCAGCGAACGGCGTCGCCATGTCGGCCGGTTAATGCCAAATTGGAGCAGAAAAGTGCACGAGGCGGTGAAAATACCGTCCGTGCACCAATTCAGTTACCGATTGAAGGCACGGACTAGCCGGTGAGACCGTCATGGCCTCCGCCGCACTGGACCTGACCCTTCACCGCGTCACCATCGGTTACGTGTACCCCAGTTTGGCCAATTCAGCGCGGATCCGTGGACTGACCCACGGCGGGTTGGCATCCCACATTCGGCGAATTAGTTGTAAGCGTCCGACAGGGGACCCACTTCCCGGGTCCGAGATAATCGGGTAGTGTGGATGGATGACAACAATCACGACCGAGGTTCTGGACCTTGAACACAAACATGACACGCGTGGGCGACGCTTGGCCGGTGATACCCGGCGAGCTGAGGTAGTGGCGGGCTACGCCGGCAGCGGTCTGACTCAAGAGGCCTACGCAAGACGCGAGGGGGTCAACTACCACACGCTGGTGGCGTGGCTGGGGCAGAGTCGGCGCGAGGGAGGTGCGCAGACGCGCTCGGCACCCGCGATGTCGGCACCGCCAGCGCGACCGCGATTTACCGAGGTTCGAGTAGGTGCAATAAGCCACCATCACCAGCCACCACCGCTGCTGGAGGTGGTGCTACCCGACGGGATGATCGTGCGCGGGATCGACCCGGGGACCTTACTTACACTGATCCGGGGATTGAGGAGCTGAAGCGATGCTCGCCTTTCCTGCCGGTTTCAAAATCTATCTCGCGGTCGATCCGGTCGACATGCGCAAGCAGTTCAACGGGCTGTGGGCTCTGGCGAATGAGCGGTTGCAGGAGGATCCCCGCAGCGGTGCCGTCTTTGCCTTCACCAACAAAAACCGCGACCGGCTCAAGTTGTTGTATTGGGACGGCACGGGAGTCTGGGTTCTGGCCAAACGCCTAGAGAAAGGCCGCTTCAGTTGGCCCGCCGGTTCCGACGCGACCAAGCTGAGCCTGACCCCCGAGGCACTCACGATGCTCCTGGCGGGGATCGACCTGAAGGATGGCGTAAGAAAAGCATGGTATGAAAGACAATAGCTATTGACTATCAACGGTATATATAAAACTATGTCCACGCATGCCACCCCTCACCGAACTGCCCGCCGCCTACCTCCGCTCGAACAGGAGAACGTGGTGTTGCGCACGCAGATCGAATGGTTCCGGCGCAAACTTTTCGGTGGTGGCCAAGGCGAGCGCTTGGACCGGGCGCAACTGCTGCTCCAACTTGGCGAACTCGAAAAACTCGCCCAAGCGCAAGCGCCGGCCAAACCGGTCAGCCCCGAGCGGCAACCAGCCCGCGCCCCGCGACTCACTCCGGCTGAGGCCTTCGCCAAACTGCCCGTGCTGGAGACCGTGGTGATCGAACCGGCCGAGGTGCAGGCCGATCCCGAGGCCTACGAAAAGATCTCCGAGGAGCGGACCTTTGAAGTCGATGTGGTGCCACCGCGTTTGTTCAAACGTGAGTTCGTGCGCCCGAAGTTTCGGCGCAAGGACGACCCGAGCCATCCGCCGGTGATCGCCCCCGCTCTGGCGCGGCCGGTGGTCGGCGGTTACGCCTCGGCCGGTCTGCTCGCGTGGATCGCGGTGAGCAAGTACCTCGATCACCAACCGCTTTTTCGTCTCGAACAGATGTCGCAGCGCTGGGGTGCGCAACTGCCCCGCCAAAGCATGGCGGAGTGGATGAGCCAAGTCGCCGATCTGACCGAACCGATCTACAAACGCATGCTCACCGACCTGCTCGCCGATGGTTACGTGCAAGTCGACGAAACACCGATCCGCTACCACGACCCCGGGCAGAAAAAGGGAGAGACCGAGCAAGGTTACTTCTGGGGTGCGACCGCTCCGGGCCATGACATCGTGTTCCAGTGGCGACTGTCGCGGCGGCATGCCGAGTTGACGCAATTGCTTGGCGATAACTACGTCGGATTGCTCCACGCCGACGGTTACGAAGCCTACGACAGCTATGCGCGCACTCGGACCGAGGTCGAGCGACTCGGCTGCTGGGCGCACGCCCGGCGCATGTTCCACGACGCGCTCGGCGAAGCGCCGCAGCGCGCCGGGTTTGTGCTCAAACTGATCGGTCGACTCTACCTCGACGAACGGGATTGGACCCACGCCGGGCTCAACGGCCCGCGCCTGCGCTCGGCGCTGCGCACCGGCCATTGGACGCTCAGCCTGAAGTTGCTGCGTCGCACGGCGCTGCGCCTGCGCGAACTCGCCTTGCCCAAATCCCAGCTCGGCCAAGCCTGCGGCTACCTGCTCAACCAATGGGAATCCTTGATCGCCCACCTGCGCCACGGCCGCACCCGGCTGGACACCAACCTGATGGAAAACGCCATCCGCCCGACCAAGCTCGGCGCGAAAAACTGGCTTTTTATCGGTCACCCCGATGCCGGCCAACGCTCGGCGATCATTTACTCGCTCATCCAATCGTGCCGTCGCCACGCCAAAGACCCGCTCGCCTACCTGCGTGACGTGCTCTCCCGCCTGCCGACTATGACCAATCAGGACGACCTCTCCCCGCTGCTGCCCCGCAACTGGACCCCGCCGACGGTGGCAGCGCCGACCACGACGACGGCCACCGCCACGACAAGTTGAGATAGAAAACGTCACCATTGGGATATCCAATTGGTAACGTTTTGGATTAATTAATCAGTCGCCGCAAATCCGCGCTCAAGGCACCCGGTCGGACGCTTACAATTAGTTCGATCAGTTCACGATCGATAGAGGGCCTCCCCTCCTTCCTTGATTTCCACCGCCAAAATAAGCGAAATCCTGTCCGGTGCCAGCTCACCACCGTCTGAGGCTGAAGAATCACTAATGCTCATTTCCAACGAGACCAAATTATTCTCAGGAAAATCCAGAGCAGCCGATCCGGATTACCAAATCTGGGTTTCTTGGCGTTTCGACTCAGCACCGTGAGTTGATGACGCAACGCCAAGTTCTCAAGCAGCGGATGACGGCGTGGTCGAAACGCTCCCAATAGGCCCTGTATTACGGTAAAAATCACCCCGATCATCGTAAATTCAGGTTGGGCCAATCACTTCATCTATCAACGATTTCCATTTGCGATGAGTTTTCGCTACCCACAGCCATTGTACGATCCACCAGACCCCGCCCTTGCGTGATGCCGTGCACGCGCAGTTGAAGCGAGGCTGGTCGCCGGAGGAAATCGCGGGCACTCTTAAGCGCGAACATCCCAAGGCCTTCCACTCTGGAAAGGAAATCAATCCGGCATACCCTACGAACAGCACGAGACCCTAAAACCCATCCGGTGAGGCTGACATTTGCAATCAGCGTTCGTGTTACGACTAGGGAACAACCAAATTCCGACCGAAATCACTGGTTCGGTAAGCGGACCAAAGATTCAAGATTGGAGCATCTTGGTCCTTCAGTGTTAAAGTCGACCTATCACAAGGAATTGATCGAACCATCTGCGCGCCGCCCCAAACACTGCCTCCATTTTCATGAAACTGTCCTCCATGTTGCTCCGACTCGCTGCCCTTGGGTTGGCTGCGTCATGGCCGCTGTATCAGACGCCGGCTCAGGCCACCGCTGCCGCCAACCCACCCAATATCCTTTTGATCTTGGCCGACGACATGGGCTGGAGCGACCTCGGCTGCTACGGCAATCACCTCATCGACACTCCACACATCGACGGACTGGCGACGCAAGGCATGCGCTTCACTGACGCTTATGCCATGCCGGTTTGCACCCCCACACGAGTGAGCATCCATTCCGGCAAGAATCCGGCGACCCTCAAGATCCAACACCCTAACCCCCACAACCGTCCCTACGCCAAGCTCCTGACTCCCCGCCAACATTGGCAACTGCCTTTGAATGAAATCACCATCGCCGAGGCGTTGGCAGTCCGAGGATACGCATCTTTCCACGTAGGTAAGTGGGGCAGCGGCCACACCCGCCAAGAACAAGGCTACATGGCCATCCCCACCGAACTTCCCACTGGCCCTTATTCCGCAGCCGTTCGCGCCTTCGAGAAAGCCAATCCCGAGAAAAACATGGGGATGTTCGTCCGCCAATCCGTGCGGTTCATCGAAGCACATCAGGATCAACCTTTCTTCTGCATCCTCAGTGCCGTGCAGGTCCACACTTCTCTCGAAGCCCGGGCCAATCTGATCGAGAAATACCAGCGTCGGTTCGCGCTCAATCAAACCGTCATCCATCCCATTTATGCCGCCATGGTCGAAGTATTCGACGAATCGGTGGGCGTGATGCTGAACGTAATCGAACAACTCGGCCTCGCCGATAACACCGTGGTAATCGTCGCATCGGACAACGGAGGGGTGGAAAACGAGCGCGGTTACGTTCCGGGCGGTTGGGACGGACCCGTCACGCACAATTGGCCCTTGCGCAATGAAAAAGGCTCCCTCTACGAAGGAGGCATCCGCGTGCCCTTCATCGTGCGCTGGCCCAAACATATTACGCCAGGAGCGCTGAGCCACGAGCGCATCGCCTGCTACGACCTTCTGCCGACGTTCTGTGATATCGCCGGTGCATCCTACCCCCCAACGAGTCTTGACGGAGTTTCTTTCCTCCCAGTGTTGGAAGGCCGCGGCCAGCTTCAGCGCGAAGCCCTCTACTGGCATTATCCACGCTACCACCACTCTACCCCGTCTTCCGCGATCATCGCAGGCGACTACAAGCTGATCTATTTTTACGAAGACGAACGAAAGGAACTTTACAACCTGAACGAAGACCTCGGCGAAAGATTCGATCTCTCCGAGCAACAGCCCGAAACCACGGCGACCCTCAAACAAAAGCTGTTCGCCTGGCTGGCCTCAGTTGACGCAGCCATTCCCCAACCCAACCCCAACTTCGACGAGCGCAACCAACTCATCTGGGGCCCCCGGGATCCCCAGACCTGGACCAAGTCCTTCGCGCTGCCCCAATGAAACAGAATCAATCAAAAGTTTCTGCTGCTGGCTGCTGGACCCGGCCAAATTGTCCGCCAATTCAGGACCGCCGTCGGGCTGTGTTGGCACTCTGATTAAGTAGCAATCCCATCTACTCCTTTCCATGATAAAGATTCACCCCAAATTTTTTCGCTTCCTCGGGGGCTTGCTTACTCTAACCGCGAGCCTCGGTGCCGAAAATGCGACGAACGCCCCCTCGTCTCCTCCTGGTGCGCTGGAATGGACCCGCATCGCCGAGTTACCTCCGGTCGGCGACCAAACCGAAGCCCTGGGGGTCGCAGGTCCCTTTGTCGGCGTTCACCAAGATGCTTTGATCGTCGCTGGCGGGGCCAACTTCGCCCGCCCGGTTTGGACCGCGGCGAAACAATGGCATGACAACATCTGGGTGCTGACTCGCGACGGCGACAACTACACTTGGCACGATGGCGGACGCCTACCCCGCCCGATTGGTTACGGCGCATCCGTTTCCACGCCTCGGGGCGTGCTTTGCCTCGGCGGCAACGACGCCGAGCAAACTTACGCGGATGTCTTTCTCCTCACGTGGGATCCCGCTAACCAAACGGTCAGCCAGCAGAGCTTACCCCCGTTGCCTCAGCCCTGTGCTTTCACTGCCGCCGCCGTCATGGGAACCCACGTCTACGTCGCCGGCGGCACGGTAACCAACGAACTCTCCTCCGCCCTCAACAACCTGTGGCGCCTCGATCTTACCGCCACCACTCCCGCTTGGGAAATTCTGCCCAGCTGGCCCGGCCCAACGCGTGGGCTCAACTTAGTGATTTCTCAACATGATGGCGCCGAGGATCGACTGTTCGTGCTCAGTGGACGCCGGGTCGGGGCTGACGGGAAACTGGAGTTTTTGACTGACGGCTACGCCTTCAGTCCCACTGCGTATCATAAATCCGGTGACGTCACCGCCTGGCGACGCATCGCTGATATGCCAGCCAGTGTGATGGCCGGCGAAGGGTTTGCCATCGGCCAAAGTCACTTATTCGTGGTGGGCGGAGCCGATGGCTCCCTTTTCCACATCGCGGACAACCTCAAGGACGACCACCCCGGTTTCCCCAAGACCACGTGGGCCTACAACACGATTACCAATACATGGTTTAAAGCCGGATCCATCCCCCAAAATCACGTCACTACCCAGCCCACCAAGTGGGGTGACGACTACATTATCGCGTCGGGTGAGGTGCGCCCCCGCACCCGCACGCCGGACATCTGGCGCATCACGTCGGTGCAAACCAGTGCGTCTTTTGCGACCGCCGACTACATGGTCATCGTGATTTATCTACTGAGTTTGATCGGCATCGGAGTGTTTTTCTCGTTTCGAAACAAGTCCACCGAAGACTACTTTCGTGGGGGGCAACGCATCCCGTGGTGGGCAGCGGGCTGCAGCATTTTCGCCACGATGCTGAGTTCGCTCACTTTCATGTCCGTGCCGGCGAAGGTGTACGCCACCGATTGGGTCTACTTCCTGATCAATATGAGTATCATTGCGTTGGCCCCGTTTATCATCGCTTTCATCCTGCCTTTCTTCCGTTCGATTAATGCCACCAGTGCCTACGAGTACCTTGAATTGCGTTTCAACCTAGCCGCCCGGCTCTTCGCTAGTGCATTCTACATCCTCTTCCAAATCGGTCGGATGGCTATTGTCATGTTCCTGCCCGCCTTGGCGCTCACCACGGTTACGCCGCTTTCGGTAGAAGCTTGTATCTTACTCATGGGCGTCATGAGTTTAATTTACTGCACGCTCGGAGGAGTTGAGGCCGTGATCTGGACCGATACATTGCAGACTTTCGTGCTGTTGGGTGGTGCATTACTCAGCTTCATTTTGATTATTTTAAATCTGGCCGGAGGTTGGGGTGAGTTCGTGACAGTCGGTATGGCGGACCAGAAATTTCACCTCATCAATTGGGACTGGAGCGCCGGCAGCTTCACCAGTACCGCCCTCTGGGTGATCGTGCTGGGCGGCATCGCGCAACAACTTGTACCCTACTCGTCCGACCAAGGTATCGTACAGCGCTACATGTCTGTATCTTCGACCAAAAAGGCTGCGCAATCGATCTGGACCAACGCCGCATTATCGTTCTTTGCCTCGCTCCTCTTCTTCGGCCTCGGGACGGGACTCTACGTGTTCTACAAAGCCTTTCCCGGGGAGCTCGACCCCACCCTGCAAAATGACTCGGTGTTTCCTCAATTCATCGCAGCCGAGCTCCCCGTGGGCCTCGCGGGATTAGTCATCGCTGGGGTGTTCGCCGCCGCCCAGTCCACCGTGTCCACCAGCATGAATAGCATCGCCACGGCGTTCACCACCGACTTCGTGCGGCGCTTCAATTTGATCGGCACCGAAAGAGGTTACTTCCGCTGCGCGCAGAGTGCTACCCTCCTTGCTGGCATTCTAGGCACCGTTTTCGCACTCCTACTCGCCTCGGCTGACGTCAAGAGCATCTGGGATACCTTCATGCGCGTGCTCGGTCTGTTGGGCGGCCCGATGGGGGGACTATTCATCCTCGGCATGTTCACCGTTCGAGCCAACGGCAAAGGTGCCGTGGCCGGAGCCGTGTTGGGCACCCTGGCCGTTGCTTTGGTTCAATCCCATTCGTCCATCAGCGTGGTGCTCCACACCGCAATTGGTTTGTTCACCTGCGTCGTGACGGGATACGCGCTGAGTCGCGTCCTGCCTTCTCAAAAAACCACTGACCTGAACCTGACGATTCACCCCAACTCCCGACACTGATCGTCGATCACGCCAACTAGTGATTCTTCCTGTTCACTAATTCCATCGTCCAATTTTTAATAACATGAAAAAAAATCTGCCAAGATTACTCGCCCTACTACTCCCACTATCTGGATGGGCCGCCGCACCGTTTTCGGGCGAGACTACCCCCAACACCCTGCTCGAAACCATCACCATCCAGGACGCGGAGATCAACACCGCCCGCCCTCCGGCTCCGCTCGTCACGCGGCCGGAATTCGGCATTGTTTCCGCCGGGCTGATCGATGCGCAAATCATTCACCGCGCTCGCGATCCAAAACGCGGACTTTATGAGGTCCGCGGCACCGTTACGCCTAAGGGCGACTACTTGGTCATGTTTCCCGATGGCGGTCACTACGGCGGGGCCGGTCATCGCGGAGAAGGCAAAGTGAACGACATGCTGGCATATCGCTCGCGAGATCAAGGCAAGACGTGGACCGGACCGACGGTTGCTTTCGACCTCGACTACAACCAACATGGTTTCATCCCTTTTATTCCCCGCGGATCCAGTCGGATCTACGCATTTGGCACCCAACCGATCTGGGGACTGTATGAACCGCAAACCCCGGGTTTATCCGAAAACGCACCGATCGGCTACCGATATTCAGATGACGACGGCTACCACTGGTCTGAAGTTCGTGTAATTCGTCCGACCAACGATCCGCAATTCCGCGGCATGTCCGTGATGCGTATGACAGAGACGGATACCGGCACTTGGCTGCTGGGTTCACACGAAGCAGATTGGACCTACAAACCCCTCATGACCCGGCAATACCTGCTCCGCAGTGAAGATCAGGGCGCAAACTGGGAACTGCTCCCTCACGCGCGTCACGGCGGTTGGTATGCCTCGGGTTTCAACCGCATGGACGAGGGCCGCCCGATCAACCTCGGTAATGGCGAGGTGCTCCTGATGACCCGCACCGCCGCCGGTAATCTCTGGGGTGCCTGGAGCAAGGACGACGGCAAAACTTGGAGCTACCCCGCTCCCACTCCGCTAGTCCATCCCGACGCTCCGCCCATGCTCTTCAAACTCTCCGACGGCAAGACTCTCATCGCATTCCATCACAACCGTAGCAAAATCCAGTCCGCCGACCTCGCTGGCAATCGGGCGCAACATCATGACCGCTCCGAAATTTGGTTCGCGACTTCGGTCGATGGAGGCCGCAGCTGGAGCGAGCCTAGGTTCGTCTTCGCCACTGCACTCGCCCCCTTCTTCGACAATATCTGGCGAGACTACAACACCTCCTACCTCGACGCCTTCGTCGACCACGGGGTCATCAATATCTTCTGCCCGCACCGCTGGGAACGCGTGCTCTATCTTCGTATCCCAGAGTCGGATCTTGGGAAATTTCCAACCAAGGGGGAGTTCCTCCATTGATCCCCTCCCCTCGATATTTTTTTGGCCGATGTCTGTTCTGCTTCATCAGCGGCTCTCTGGTTTGGGCTGCGAGCGCCACCGCCGAAAATCCTCCGCCCAACATCATCCTCATCTTGGTCGATGACCTCGGCTGGTCCGACTTGGAATGCTACGGCGATCCCTTCTTTGAAACTCCCCATCTCGATCAACTAGCCCAAGAAGGCATGCGTTTCACAAACGCCTATGCCCCCGCTCCTATCTGCTCCGCATCTCGCGCCAGTATTCTGACCGGTCGGACTCCCGCCCGCACCCATCTCGAGTTTGTGGTAAAAAAGCAGGGCGACCAGCCCGTGCTCCAAAATACCCAGCTAATCCAACCCCAGTACCCCCTCGATTTGCCCCTCGATGAAATTACCATTGCGGAAACGCTAGCAGCTCAGGGCTACCGAACGGGCCTGTTCGGCAAATGGCATCTCAACGAACATTATAAGACCTATCTCGGATGGAGCCCGACTCACGGGCCGACGCAACAAGGGTTTCAAGATGCTGACGGTGATTTTGGAGCTCACGCTTATGGCTATCGTGACCGCAAATTTGGCGACTTTGCACCGGGCGAATTTCCCGCCGACGCGATGACCGAAAAATCCATTGCATTCCTGCAGGCCAACCGCGACCGGCCTTTCTTTCTGTTCTACTCCAGTTTCTACCCTCACGAACCCGTTCACACCCGATGCGAGTGGCTGTATAAAAAATATGCCGCAAAGCCCGAGGCCCAGGGAGCGGCCGGTGATCGGGCCATGTATGGCGCCGTCGTCGAGCAAATGGACCACTACATCGGTCAATTACTGAAGGCAGTGGACGACCTCGATTTGCGCAAAAACACGCTGGTGGTCTTTCTCTCCGACAACGGCAGTTCTCCTGTTTATCAGTACCGAAACGCGCTGCGCGGCGGAAAATGGGAACTCTACGAAGGCGGCGTTCGCGTCCCCATGATCGTACGTTGGCCCAACCAAGTTGCCGCTGGATCCGAGTCCACTGTTCCCGTGCAAGGGGTGGATATTTTTCCCACTTTTGCCTCGGTGGCGTCTGCGCCGCTGCCACTCGAACGGTCACTCGATGGGCTCAGTCTCGTCAGCCTGTTCCGTGGCGATGACAGCAACTTCCCCGCCGATCGAAATCTCTACTGGCATTTCCCTTTCTATCACCCCGTTACCACCATTGTTCGACCGCATTCGGCGATTCGCCGGGGGACCTGGAAACTGATCTACGCACCCGAGGATCACTCCGCCCAGCTCTTCCGCATCGGCGATGATCCCGGAGAGCACGTTGATTTGAGCACCAGTTACCCCGACGTGCTGCAAGATCTGCAACAGTCGCTTATCGATTACTTGCATACCGCCGGTGCTCGGCTCCCCGCTCCTAACCCAAGCTATCAACCGCAAGGCGGATTCCCCGTGCGCCTGACCCACTGATCTTATGTTTGCCCAACTATTCAGCCCATCGCTCCGGCTAATCTTCGCGATGTTGCTCACCGTGTCGATTACTCACGCCGCGTCCGCCGACCGCCACCAACGCCCCAATGTTTTGTTTATCGCCATCGATGACATGAACGATTGGACGACCTTGTTCAATCCGGCCAATCCGATTCAGACTCCCAATTTGCAGCGACTCGCCACTCGCGGCACTTTCTTTTCACGAGGCTATTGCAACTCACCGGCCTGCAATCCCTCGCGCGCCTCCGTGCTCAGTGGGACCCGGCCTTCCAGCAACGGCGTCTACGGCAATGCGAGTGACTGGCGAACCGCCCTAAAGGATGTCCCCATCCTGCCTCAGTGGTTTAAGGATCACGGCTACCGCACCTATGCTTCCGGCAAGATTTTCCATCACCACGGTCCTGCCTTTCACGCTTACGAGGCCTTTGATGAAGCATTAAAATTTCCCAGTGTAACACCTGATATGCCTATGCCCGAGGAAAACCTTAACGGCTACACTCATTGGATCGGTCGCAACGGAGAGCCCGGCAATGAGATCAGTCGCAACTTCGATTGGGGTGTATGGCCTGAAGACTCTCGGGACCACATTGATAATCGCACCGTGGAATGGGCCATCGACAAAATCAAAAATAGCCCCGGCCCTTTCTTCATCGCCACCGGCATCTTCCGACCCCACATGCCCTTCTACGTACCACAGGAGTATCTCGATATGTATCCACTGGATACCCTTGCCATGCCCACGGTTCAAGTTGACGATTTTAATGATATTCCCGCCGAGGCAACCGCGTTCATGCAGCGCCCCAACTATCGCTGGCTGAGCACCATGGAACACGAATCGAAACGTGATCCGCTTACCTACAAGAAAGCCCTCCAGGGCTACCAAGCCAGTGCAACTTTTGCTGACCACCAAGTAGGACGATTGCTCGACGCCCTCGACCGCAGTGGCCAAGAGGCCCAAACCATCATCGTGCTGTGGGCGGATCACGGCTATCATCTCGGAGAGAAGCAGCATTGGGAAAAATTTGCCCTCTACGATAAGACTAACCACATTCCCTACATCATCGTAGCTCCGGGGTTTAGGCCTGGCCAGATCAGTACGCGCCCGGTCAGCCTGATCGACCTCTATCCCACGCTGGTCGAGCTCTGTGGTCTGCCCGCTCCCCAGCATTTGGAGGGAACCAGTCTCAAACCACTGTTGGAAAATCCCAGCGTCGCCTGGTCCCCCGCCCTCATGACCTACGAGCAGGGCAACCATGCCATCCGCTCCGACCGCTATCGGTACATCCGCTACGCCGGCGGCGCCGAAGAACTCTACGATACGGAAAATGACCCCAACGAATGGCAAAATATCGCCAACGCTCCCGGCAGTCGCAAAATCATGGATACAATGTCCCGATGGCTACCCGATACTGATGCCAAACCGATCGGAGATGCCCGATGACCCCCTTTCCCTCAGCTTTATTTGCCCATCACCGCACTCGCGGACGGTACTGAGCTGCACCCATTTTCTATTACAAAAGCATCGCCCCCTACGGCAATGGCGTCAGAAAAATTGGTCCACCCCAACGCCCGTCGTTCCGGTAAGGCGATTCACCTCATGCGCTCGCTTGACTGGGGAAAGACCTAGCCCGAGGAATTCTTTCCGACCGGGGCTAATCTCGGGGTTGAATTGGCCCTCACCACAGGAAAATGATGGCAACTCTCCTCTCGTCGCGGCGACGGAGGCAGAGAACCGTTTGAAGGCCACATGGCTGGCTGACGAGGGGTGCATTTCCATCGGGTGGACGGGAATGATCCATCGGAACCATCTCCGATATGTCGCATCTGGTCCTTCTTCTTCCACATCATTCGCCGTGGCCGCCCGAACACGCTGAGCTGGTTCAATAGCGGTGACCACAATCCTTCTGCGAACCTGTCCGGCGATCTCGGCGTTAGCCAGATTGTGCAGCGCGCAATCGAACTTAGATTTGTCAAGGCCCGGCGCTCGGCATGCGACCACCTCAGTAAATAAGTCGAGGGCTGACGGGCGGACTCGATGGAATTCTATTGCTAAGCCCGCAGACCGGAGCCCGCCCTGTGATGGGTGCCGGAGTTGTCGGCGCGGGTGCCATCGCGGCGGTGGGCTAAACCCGCCGGGCTCGGTCGCTCAGCGGAACGCCTGTCTGACGGCCGTCCAATACCCAGCATCAACCACCGCGATGGCCGCCGTGGATTTGCCGGATGGCTTGCGGTTGAAGGCCGGAGTGGTCGCCCAGTAAGTGATCAACGCATCTCCCTGCCGCGTGAACATGCAGTTTAGATTAGTAAATTCCGCGTCGGGCTCATCCTCGATGTCGCCCAGACGGTGCCACGTGCGACCATCGTCGTCGGAAACAGCGAGACTCAGTGGGGTCCTTTGACCATAGTGGTGATGCATGGGCTCGTAGAATTCGATCCCGTTCCAAAGCAACAGCAGCAGGTTGGTGCCAGGGATACGGCGCAGACATGTGGCCGACTCAGGGGCCGTCAGTCCGCTGCTCCAGGGCAGCGACCAAGATTCGGCTCGGTCACGACTCTCGCAGAGCATTACGGTGCCGAGTTGACTGCGCAGGGACATCAACAGTCTACCGTCCCCAAGTTCGGCGACGGAGGCCTCCATGGCACCACGCATGGGCAAATCGATAACTGCCGCCGTCTGGCGCCAAGTATGACCGTCGTCATCACTGACGAAGCAGCCCGCGACGTTGTGTTGCTTGCCCTGATGGCCGTCTCCGCCGTGGAACGGCAGAACCAGCCGGCCGTCCGCCAGCCGTACGATACTTGGGGTGCCCCCCTGCAGCCACTGGCCTTCGTGGCGGGTCCAGACGTTGCCTTCGGCCTGCCAAGTGACCCCGTCGTCAGGGGAACGGAAAACAGCCATACTGGACGAGTCCGGCGCATGAGCGCGTAGGGCGGTCAAGAGGAGTTCCCCGTTGGGTAAACGAATGATCGCGGGGGCCTGGATGTTCAAGTCTCCGTCGGCCATATTGATGATACGGCGCTCGTCGGTCCAAGTCACACCGCCATCGCGGGATAACTTAGCTGCAATATCGGCTCGACCAAAGTCACTGCCGGCGGCCGGATTGGGGCGGTATTTATGCCACACCCCGTAAAGCGTGCCGTCAGTCAGTTCGGTAATCGTGGCACAATCATTGCGCGGGGAGTCGGGACCCGATGACGCCATCACGGCCTTTCGGGTGAAGGGTCCGGGCGTGGGTTGGCCCATCGCCGATCCGGTGACCAAGGCGGCGAGGAGAAGGCCGGTGCAAGGGGTAAATCGAAGGGGCATGATTGATGACTTAACTGGGGTTGAACTCAGGACTTGGCGCGCGGGGTTGGCCCGACCGCAAACAGTTCCGGCAGCAGGGCCCGCGCGGCGCTGGCGATGGGCACGATGATCTCGAGCGTGGCGCTGCGGTATGGCCAACGTAGGTGCGGCGAGAGACCCGGCAGCCATCCCCCCGCCACGGCCGCAGCTTTGTCCGCCGCCATATTGGAAAGACCGTGCCTAGTGATTAGGGGCGCGACATACTCCGCCCAGAACGCAGCGATACGTAGCCCAAAAGCCGCGCCGGCCGCAGGATCGGCTACACAAAGATCATACCAACGCTGGGCCCCGCGGGGATTGAGACAGGCGACATTGGAGTAGGCCCCACGGGCCCCTCTCGCGAGTCCAGAGGCAAGTAAATGGCCCGGAACGAAGACCGATAAATCCGTCATCACCGTTTGCATAGCCTGATACCACGCATCATCGCCTCCCGGCACCTTCATACCCACGAGGCCCGGCACCGCGCTGGCGACGATTCCCCACTCTGCCGGCGTCAGGCGCCGTTTCGCGTGCGGTGGATTGTAAACAATGAGAGGGATGGGCGCCGCCTCAGACGCCATAAGCATCAGGAAATCGATCACCTCAGGCAAACTGGGTGGAAACCAGTCCGGCAAGATCACCTGAAAGCCGGAAGGCGACAGTGCCTTGGCCCGACGCAGGCGCGCGAGCGCCGCCGGCGCATGACTGTGACTAACTCCGATTTGAAACGGCATTTCGGCCCGCAGGCAGATCCCCGCTACTAAGTCCGAAATTCGATCGAATTCATCCTCGTTCTGAGCGTGGAATTCGCCCGCACTACCGTTCGAGTAGACCCCGTCTACCCGAGCGACAACGAAATGTTCCAGCTCCTCCGCCAGGGTGTAATTAGAAGTGATGGGTGATTAGTTGCGCCAGAGGGAGAGCCATTGGCCGTTGGCGCGGAGGACACGAAGGCTGGCGATGGCATCGGCATGAGAGGGATCCCACCAAGCGCCCGGTTTTTT
>Ga0209491_10002995_pt1 | contig 28744 bp, 23 predicted proteins | sample BON02_FD_187213 | JGI IMG/M metagenome (GOLD analysis project Ga0209491, IMG submission 187213) | Freshwater microbial communities from Lake Bonney liftoff mats and glacier meltwater in Antarctica - BON-02 (SPAdes) (version 2) | ecosystem: Environmental > Aquatic > Freshwater > Ice > Glacier...
TCCGATTCTCGGAGCACTCAAAAGCGGAAGCTCGCTCCGCTCCGCTCGCGCAAGGGCGGCCCCGCGCAGATCTGGCAGAGACCATGCACGCCCATCACCGAGATGAAGCCCGGGGCCTGGCGCAGCAGGTCATGGCGACCGAAGCCAACCTGCGCCCCGACCCCGAAGCGGGCACCCTCACCGTAGAAATCGACAGCCTGAGCACTCCCCGCGACAACACCGCACTGGAACACCTGTGCGCCGAACTGACCGAAACCCAAACACTTTACCCCGGCACAAAACTGCGTCTCATCTACAAGAAGGTATCATAACCACTTCCGTCGGAGTCAGGTGCTCTGAGACTAGGATCGATTGGGTCGAAGGCCTTTGGCGACGGGGTCTTTCAGGCAAGCCGGGAACGGTTTGGTCCGAAGCGGAAGGACGGCGCGCGGAAGCCGCGAGGGGCTTTGGGTGAAATGGCGGGCGCGATTTGGTCGCGGAAGTGGGTCGAGCGGAAAGGGTGAAACTTGGGTTTTGGGGGGACCAAAAGGTGGAGCTTTTGGCTACCCGGCGGGTTGGGGTTGCCGGGTGGCTTTGAGGCGCATGAACTGCTTGCCGCTCGCGACGGGGTTCGGGTGGCGGAAGGTGGTGGTGAGGGTGCCGTCGGGGTTGCGGAGGTCGGGGCCGTGGGTAATGCCGCCGCCGGTCCAGGCGGGGAGGTTGTCGGCGATTTCGGCGGCGAATTGGACGGAGCCGGCATGGGATGCCCGGGTGAAGGTGAGGGTGAGATGGCGGTCGTCACCGAGTTGGGCGAAGCTGGCGGTGATGGGACCGGGGTGGCTTTGGGAATTGCGAGGGAGGGAGCCGAGGGCGAATTCCATGAAGTTGCCCCAGCCATCCAGGTCGGGGTCGGCGTCGGGTCCGGAGAGGGCGGGGTCGGCCAGTTGGGCGGGGGTGAAGAGGGCGGCCTGCCAGGTGGCGAAGTCGAGTTGGCCATCGGGGGTTCCGCCGAGGTTGATGGAGGCTTGCCAATGGGTGGCGGTGCCGTGATTGGCGGTGGGGTTTTGGTTGATGATGGAGTGGCCATCGAGGGTGGTGAGGACGGGCCACGGGGCGGCGGTGCCGAAGGTGAATTCGTGGAGGATGGCGTCGCCTTGTCCGATGAGGCGCAGATGTTCGCCGCCGTTGGAGAGCTTGGCGGAATATTGTCCGGCGATGAGGGGGTCAAAGCTGTTGCCGTAGCGGAAGCGGAAGGCGTCGAGATTTGCGACGATGATGGCGACGCCACCTGGTGGGAGGACTTTGAGGGCGGAGCCGGTGAAGTCGAAGTTGATCCCGGCGGTGAAGCGGAGGTTGGCGAGATCGACGTTTTGGGTTCCGGTGTTTTGAAGGCGGAGGAATTCGAACATGTCACCGTCATCGAAGCCGGCGAGTATTTCTTCCGTGCTGGCTCCGACGGGGTTGTAGAGCATTTCGACGATGGCGAGGTTGGAGGCATCGGCGGGGACGGCTTCGATGGTGAAGGACGCTTCGGTGAGGGCGCTCCAAACGCCGTTGCGGAGGCTGCGGGCTTTCACGGTGGTGGGGCCGTTGAGGGGGATGGGGAGGTTGGAGTCATGGGCCTTTTGGGAGAGGAGTTGGAGGTCGAGGACCATGTCGCTGCTGGTGGGATCGTTGTGAAGTTCCACGGCGATGAGGTTGAGGCCTTCGACGAGGAGGGAGGGATCGAGGAGGTAGCTGTCGAGATCGCCTTCGTTGTTGTCACTTTCGTCGTCGGTGGGAGAGGTTGAATAGTCGGCATCGATTGGAATGTTGGATTCGCGGAATGCTTCCACGCCATTCAGGTAGACGATGGTTCCGCCATCGACGCGCATTTGGAGGGTGAGTCCGGCGAAGGCGGCGGCGTTGGTGAGATTGAACGTTTTGCGGAAATAGGTCGTGGGCTGGCGCGGAATGGTGCTGTTGACCGTGGTGGCAATAGGAGTGACCTCGGAGGTGTCCCTGTCCCGGATGGTGCCGTAACCGAGGGGTGCGGGACCGGTGAGCCAGGCGGCGTCATGGTATGAGGATTCTTTCCAAGCGCTGCCGAGGTCGCCATCGAGGGCGTTGTGACTCCAGGTGCTGCCGAGGGGAAGAAGGGTGACATCGACGAGGGAGCCCGCTTGTTGGGTGGCGGTGGGGTTGGCCGCGCCGCCGGGAAGGCGGGGGTCGGAGCCGTCGGTGGTGTAGAGGTAATCGCCGGATTCCGTGGTGATGAGGAGGGAGCTGCCCTGGCTGACATTGCCGCCGAAGGTGCTGAAGTTGGGAGGAGAGGTGGTGGGCCAGAGTCCGTTGTCGCGGAATTCTTCGCGGCGGGGTCCGAGGAGGTAAGTCCGTCGGCCGGCGGTGGGGTGCATCCAGGAGGTGGGTCCGGAGGTCTGCACGGACTGGTTGCTGACGACGCTGAGGAGGTCGGAGAATTCATCGACGAGGCCATCGAAGCGTTCTTTGAGGTGGGCGGTGGCGAGGTCCCGGTCATCGAGAATGCCATTGTTAAACAGGTGTTTATGGATGCGGTCGGCGAAGAGGATTTTAAATTCATGCCAGCGGTTGAGTCCGCGCCAGAGGTCCCGGAGTTCTCCCTCGGTTCCTTGTTTTCCGGCCTGTCCACCGAGGGTTCCGAGGATGTAAGTGCGGATCATTTCCTGGGAAGCGGGACGGTCGCTGCCGCGGTTGTCGATGGCGCCTTCGGCATCCCAGACATAGAGGCGATAGCGGCCTTCGGGGGTGCGCTCTTTGGCGGCGACCCAGTTATTGTGGGGCCAGTCCCAGGTGGCTCCATAGATGTTGAGGAGGAAGTAGTCGGCGAGGTTGGCGACATCGGCCACTTCGAGGACGCGGTCCCAGTGGGCGTTGGTGGTGGCGGCATTGAGTCGGGTGATCATGTCGTCCCAGGCGATCTTGTCCCCTTCGGCGATGTTGTCATTTCCTTCGAATTGGAGGACGTCCCATTGTGCGTCGGAATCGGTGCTGTGGAGGGATTGGAAGAAGGGTTCGCGGAGGCGCTCGACCATGTTGTAGAAGCCTTTGAGTTCGCCATTGACGTAGAGGCTGTTGATGATGCCGAGGCTGGCGCCGTGGCCCATGTCGTGGCTCAGGCGGCGGAAGAGTTCATCGATCACGAAGGGATTTTCGATGTCGTTTTTTCCGGCCCGGACGCGGAAGCGTTCGTATTTGCTGAAGGTGCGGGCGGGGCCGTTGAGGGGGAGGTTGACGGAGGGGTTTCCGTAGTCGTCGCGGAAGTAGAGATTGAAGGAGGGTTTTTGGAGCGGCTGGGCGGGCCAGGGTGAGGCGGAGGTCTGGGTGAGCTGCATTCGGGGGCGCGTAAAGGTGCTGGCGGCGACACGGAGGCCGACCTCGCTGCGGAAGCCCACGGTGCCGTCGGCAAAGTAGAATTCGGCGTGAATGGGGCGCTCGTAGGCCCGGCCACGGTTGATGACGTTGTTGTAGTCGTTGGGTCCGGTGGGTTGCCACCTGTCGTCGAGGTAAGTGCCGCCATTGAGGGCTGTCACGCCGAAGGGGTCGTAAAGTGAGTGTTGCGGGTCGCCTGCGTAGATGAGGGAGGCGTTGGTGCGAAGGCGTGGGTCCTGGCCGATGAGGAAGGTGTGGGTCTTGAGGTTGGAGTCGATGGAGCCGTTCCTGAACGCGCGGGCGCGGATGACGTGGCCTTTCTGGGTGGTGACCTGGGCGAGGGAAAGGGGGGAGGAGTAGTCGAGTCCGTTGGTCAGGGTGGGCACGGTGCCGTTGGTGGTGTATCGGATGAGGGCCCCAGGTGTTTGGGAGGTGAGGGTGACGGTCACCGCGCTGTCGTAGAAGCCGCCCTTGTTATTGAAATCCGGGGCATCGACCTTGTTGGCGTAGGTGAGGCCGCTGTTGGCCTTCCCCGGAGTGGGGGTGGCGTGGAAGACAAGCCGGCCGGATGGGTTGCGGCCATAGGTGTAGTTGGGATATTGCCGGGGAAACCCGGGGGTGATTTCCGAGATGGTGGTGGTGGTGCTGTCGAAGAGGCCGAGGTATTCTCCTCCGCCGGAGAGCTTGAAGTTGGCGTGGAGGTAGGTGGCTCCGGGGATGGGGGCGTCGGGGCTGTCGGCGAGGATGACGAGGTATCCGCCGGGCGCGATGGAGGTGCCGGGGGGGAAGGGCCATTTCGAGGGCAGGCTGGGAGAGTCGGAGAGAGTCCAGCCGTTGAGGCTGACGGAGGAAGCGGTGGGATTGTGGAGTTCGATCCAGTCGGAGGGGCCGTTGGCGAGAGCTGCGGGTTCGACGAGGTCCGCGGTGGGTTCGGTGAGGCCGGGGCGGTATTTGAGGGGGGAGCCAAAGTTGACGAGGACGGGGTCGCTGCCGGAGGCGTTGTCGATCTCGAGTTCGAGATCGAGGCGCATGTTGCCATTGATGGTGTTGTTGTTGATCTGGATTGCGATGACGTTTTCGCCCTGGTTGAGGAGGGTGGAGGCGACTCCGAGGGTGAAGGATTGGGTCGAGGTGGAGAGGTTGCTGTTGACGTAGGAAAGTTGGTCGTGGAAGAGGTGGGTCTTGGGAGCGCCCATGTTGGAGCGGGCGACTTCGATGCCGTTGATCCAGGCGATGAAGCCGTCGTTGTAGTTGATGTTCAGCCGGAGGGCGCGGGATGAGGCGGCTTCTCCGGCGGAGGCATTAAAGGAGGTGCGGGTGTAGAAGGAGGGGGAAATGTCCCGCAGGGGTGAGAGGAGATTGGTGGAAAGGGAGCCGAGGGAGTAGCCGATGGGGGCGCCGCCGGCGAGCCAGTCGGAATCATCGAAGGCGGGGGACCACCAGGCGGGGCTGGATCCGGCGAAAGGTTGGTCGTTGGCGTCCCAGCGGAGATTTCGCTCAGCGGATACTGCTGAGATTTCGTTGATGATGATTTGTCCGTGGACCGCGCCGATGGTCAGAAGAGGGAAAAGAAGATATCTAGGCATGACTGTGGGTGTCCTAAAAGCCTAGGAGATCTGGAGGCGGGCGCAAAGATTCAATTGCGGGGCCGGGGAAGTCAGTTGGCGTGACGTCTTCCGGAGTCTGGGATGAGGTTTCCTCCGGCACCCTTTATTAAATGGGGAAACTTCCTCTACGCTTGTGGTAGCGCGGAGGTCGATTAGAAATTGGAATGTCCAAAATCGAAAGTATTCCCGTAGAACTTCACTCCTCGGTCCAAGATGCGATTGGCTTGAAGGAAGAGCAGGGAGGGCTTCGGTCGTCCACGGGTGGATTGCCTTCGAAGGGTTTGGATTTCGACTGGCCACAAAACGAAGGGCAATCGCTCAGTCTTCTGGCTACGATTTATTTGGAGGAGCTTCCGCAGGTGCACGAGTGGCTTCCGAATGACGGTGTTTTGCTTTTTTTCTTTGATTTTGAAAATGAATCGTGGGGGCATGATTCGTCTGAGGCGGGAGGCTGGCGGGTTTTGTGGGTGGCCGATACCTCGAAGGGCAATACTGCGGTATCGGGGAGGCCGAAAAATTTGAAGGATGGGTTTGTCTTTAAAGCCCGACCTCTCAGTTTTGAGAAAGTCGCCACGCTCCCTTTTACGGATCATCCCTTGTTTGAAGAGGTGGGATTATCCGATGAGTTGATGGAGGAATTGGAATCGGGATCCGACGACGAGGGAGAGGCTGCGAGCGGGCACATCGGGGGGTATTCCGGGGCTGCCGATGGCGCCTTGTATGCCTATCGGTGTCGTGAGCAGATCATCGGGGAGGATCCGATGCGGGCCTACGAGGCGACCCTGGAGGAGATCCAGGCGGCTGAGAGCGAGATGTGTTTGCTCTTCGAATACGAGATGGAGGAACGGGAAACCGAAGAAGCGCCCGAGATTTTTGGCAGTCGGAACTTCTCCTTTTGGGCGCACAAGGCGGATGTGCGGCAGCAGGATTTTTCGAAAGTGTGGCTCTTTGTGGAGAGAGACGAATGAATGGAACGACTTCTTTACCCCCGTGACTCCAGGACCCTGATGAAGGCGGCGTGCTGGATGATGGCCCGCAGATTTGTCGAAAGGCGTTGGACTCCTCCTCGCAAGGTGTCGAATCAATCTCCCGATTTGAGGACCCTGATGAAGGCGTCCTGGGGGATGTTGACTTTGCCGAAGGCTTTCATTTTGGCTTTGCCCTTTTTCTGTTTCTCGAGGAGTTTGCGCTTCCGGGAGATATCGCCGCCGTAGCATTTTGCGGTGACGTTTTTGCGCATGGCGGAGATCGTTTCGCGGGCGATGATGTTTCCGCCGATGGCGGCCTGGATGGCGACGACGAACATCTGGGTGGGGATGACGTCCTTGAGCTTGGCGGCGAGGTCGCGGCCGCGCGCCTGGGCTTTATCGACGTGAACGATGGTGGAGAAGGCTTCGACGGGTTCGCCGGCGATGAGCATGTCCATTTTGACCATTTTAGCGGGGCGGTAGCCGGCGTGTTCGTAGTCCATGGAGCCGTAGCCCTTGGTCATGGATTTGAGGCGGTCGTTGAAATCGACGAGGATGTCGGCAAGGGGGACGGTGCCGGTGAGGAGGACGCGGAATTCGTCGATGGTCTCGGTATTTTCGAGTTCGCCCCGTTTCTCCATGATGAGTTGCATGGCATCGCCGATGTATTCGCCGGGGAGCATGATGAAGATGCGCACGATGGGTTCGCGGATTTCTTCGATGACCTGGGCTTCGGGAAGGTAGGTGGGGTTGTCGATGATGAGTTCCTCGCCGTCGGTCTTGGTGATCTCGTAGATGACACTTGGGTAGGTGGAGATGACGTCCATGTCGAACTCGCGGCTGAGGCGTTCCTGAATGATCTCCATGTGGAGGAGGCCGAGGAATCCGCAGCGGAATCCGAAGCCGAGGGCGGTCGAGCTTTCGGTGGTGAAGGTGAAGGCAGCGTCGTTGATCTGGAGCTTGCCCATGGCGACCTTGAGGTTTTCGTAGTCGGAGCTGTCGATGGGGTAGATGCCGGAGAAGACCATGGGGCGGATTTCCTTGAACCCGGGGAGGGGTTCGGGGCAGGGCTTTTCTTTGTGGGTGATGGTGTCGCCGATTTTGACTTCGGCGGCGGACTTCATGTTGGCAATGATGTAGCCGACGTCTCCGGTTTGGAGTCCGGAGGTTTTTTTCATTTTGGGGGTGAAGATGCCGGTCTCTTTGATTTCGTAGTTGGTGGGAGTGTGGAAGAGCTTGATCTTGTCGCCTTTCTTGACCTCGCCGGAGACGATGCGGACGTAGGAGATGACGCCGCGGTAGGCATCGTAGAGGGAGTCGAAGACGGAGGCGCGGAGGAGACCGTCGGGGTTTCCGGTGGGTGGTGGGACGAGCGCCACGACGGCTTCGAGGATATCGACGATTCCGATGCCGTTCTTGGCGGAGGCGGGGATGGCGTGCTCGCCGGGGATGGCGAGGATGTCCTCGAGCTGTTGGCGGCAGCGGGGGATGTCGGCGGCGGGAAGGTCGATCTTGTTGAGAACGGGGACGATGGCGAGTTTCTGCTCCATGGCGAGGTTGACGTTGGCCATGGTCTGGGCTTCGACCCCTTGGGCGGCATCGATGATGAGGATGGCGCCTTCGCACGCGGCAAGGGAGCGGGAGACCTCGTAGGAGAAATCGACGTGGCCGGGGGTGTCGAGGAGGTTGAGGCGGTAGGTTTTGCCGTCCTTTGCCGGGTAGGAGAGGGTGACGGGGTGGGATTTGATGGTGATCCCTTTTTCCCGCTCGAGATCCATGGAATCGAGGTGCTGGGCCTGTGATTCCCGCAGGGTGATCGTCTGGGTGTGCTCCATGAGGCGATCGGACAGGGTCGTTTTGCCATGATCGATGTGGGCGATGATGGAGAAGTTACGGGTAAGTTCGACTGACATGGGGATTTGGTGATTGGGTGACCGGGTGCCTGAGTGATCGGGTTCCCGGATGGTGGAGGACCGCTCACCCTATGAGGTCGGGGGGGGTTGAAGTCCTTCCTGCGCGAGAGATAAGAGGATTTTGGGGGAAATGAAAGAGGGAACGCAAATCGTTCCATCTGGAGCTATTCCATCGGTTCGCCCGTAGTGACGTCCACCTTGAGATGGAAGAAGGCTTTTTGAGAATCCTGCGTGGCGGACAAGGTGCGGAGATCCGGGGTCCCAAGCGCGTCGGCGATGGGAAGGGTGGAGATCCTTTCGAGGGCGAGGTTCTCCTTCGATGCGAAGCGGGCGTCGGGGATGACGACGGGGATGAGTCCGGGGGTGGGCTAAAAATGGGAACAGAACGAGATTTTTGGGACTTTGATCAGTTGAGCTTGAACATTTTTTTGACGAACCAACCGGTGCCGGAAGTCACGGCCCCGATGGGACCGGGGACCCGTTTGCGCTCGATCGAAAGGTTGAGGGTGGAGAGGGCCACTTGTGATCGCATCAGCTTGATGCGGGCTTCCATCTGATCGAGTTCGGTTTGGACGCGGGCGAGTTGTTCTTCGACCTTGAGAAGCTCTTCAACGTCTTTGGTTTGAGAGAGGAGATTGCGAAGTCGGTCGCGGAGGACACGCTTGTTTGCAAGAGCGGCTTCGAGGTCAAGGTATTGCCCGGTAATATCATCCATGCTCACGCGCTTGCGGGTCACGTGGCCGACTTCCGTCAAGGATTCCATGAGTGATTCCAGGGATGCCGAGGGCACCCGGATGGTGGCGTCAAAATCGTCCTTGGTGAGCGAGGAAGAAGTCACCGTCCCACGATATCTGGTGACGAGGGCGAGAGATTGATCGGAACTCTCCTTGAGCGAAAGAGCACGGAGGTTCATCGAACCCGTTTTTCTAATTTTCCGTTCCTGGCCTGAAGATTCCGGTGCCATCATGCTCATCGGGGCTGGGGGGGGGGCCGGCGGCGAGACGAGACCCACAGGAGGCGAAGAGCGGAACAAACAAGAGGATGAGGAATGGTTTCATAGTGCTGTTAAAACAGCATTTGAAACGGCGACACGCAACTTAAATGTTGCAAAACCAGCACTTTAAAAGGCCGCTTAGTGCTGATGAGGCACGGGGCCGCAGTTGGGGCAGGGGGAGGTCCATTCGACATCGCCTGTGGTGTAGGTTTCCTGTTTCCAGATGGGGACGCGGGCTTTGATGGAGTCGATGAGGAAGCGGTTGGCGTCGAAGGCGGCTTCGCGGTGGGGAGAAGAGGTGAGGGTCACAACGGCGCAGTCGCCGATAGCGAGGGTGCCGACGCGGTGGATCGCAAGGGCCTTGGTGATGGGGAATTTCTCCATCGTTTCAGCGAGGATGCGTTGGCCTTCCTTGGTCGCGAGGACGGGGTGGTGGGTGTAGTGGAGTTGTTCGACGTCGCGGCCTTCGTGATGGTTACGGACGAGGCCTTCGAAGATGACGAGGGCCCCGCAGGCGGGATCGGCCATCTCTGCACGAAGAGAGGTGAGGTCGATTTCGGAATCCTGGATCTTGAACATCGTGAGGGGGATTAGCCTCCGGCAAAGGGAGGCATGAAGGCGATCGTTTGGCCGGCTGCGAGGGGGGTGGTCCAGTCGGCGAACTCGTTGTCGAGGGCGGGCTTGATGTGGGGGAGGTCGAGGGTGAAGCCGTGACGAAGGCGGACTTCCTCCCAAAGGCCGGAGAGGGTGGCGGCGGAAGTACGAAGGACTTCAGAGTTGGTGCCGGCCTCTTGGGAGAGTTTGGCGAAATATTCGATGGTGAGTTCCTTTTCGACCGGACCGTGTTGCTGGAGGAGTTCGAGTTCCACGAGGTGTTCGGGGCGATTGAGATTGAGGAGGGATTGGGGGCCCGAGGGCGTGAGTTCGGTGCGTTTCAGAGAGGTGAGGAAACGGCGGGCGCAGCGGCGGTTTTCGGCGATGACTTCGTTGAGGCGGCTGGCGGCGGAAGGGGAGTAGAGGGCGCAGAGGGGTTCGGGATGGTTGTCGAGGGGGTTGAGAAAGCAGGTGACGTCCTTTTGGGGATCGTGATGTTTGACGAGGGAGGCCAGGTCTTCTTGTTGAAGGCGGGGAAGATCGACGGCGATGAGAAGCCAGTTGGAGGAGGGATCGCTTTTGAAGGCCGCTTGGAGGCCACCGAGGGGACCGGGGGAGGGTTCCAGGTCGGGGAGGAGATGAACATCGGACATCGAAGATTGAACCTCGAACTCTGAAGGTGCGAGAGAGGGGTGGGCGACGGAGAGAAAGATCTCTTTGGTGAGCGGTCGGATGAGGTTGAGGAGGCGGTCGAGGAGGGTTTGGCCGCCGATCTTGAGGGAGGCCTTGTCGGTGCCCATGCGGGAGGATTTTCCGCCGGTGAGAATGAGAGCCTTCATACCTGGTAGTCGGACTTTCCTCCGGTCTTGCTGAGAAGCTTGAGTTCGCTGATGACGATGGCGGGATTGGCGGCCTTGCACATGTCGTAGAGAGTGAGGGCGGCCACGGAGGCACCGGTGAGGGCTTCCATTTCGACGCCGGTGCGGGAGGTCGTTTTGGCGGTGGCGGTGATGAGGAGGGTTTCCTCGTCGTGCGGGGTGATCTCGATCGTTGCCGAGTCGAGGGGGAGCGGGTGACAGAGGGGGATGAGGTCGGAGGTCTTCTTGGTGCCGCAAATTCCTGCGAGAATGGCGGTGTGGAGGACGGGTCCTTTTTTGTTCTTCAGCTCGCCGTCGTCCATCTGTGCGATGAGATCCTTGCCGATCTTGACGAGGCAGGTCGCGGTGGCGATGCGGGCGGTCTCGGCCTTGGCCGAAACATCGACCATGTGCAGTTGATTGGAGTCATCCAGATGGGAGAGGTTGGCCATGGAGTGAGATTGCACGCAGGGAGGGGGGAAGTCAAATCCGGGTGACGATTCGACGATTATGGTGTTTTGTTTGGAGGAGGGGCGATCATTTGTCCAGCTGGATCGCCTTTCCAATTCGACCTCGAGGGTTTCGGCCTGCTTGAGCCGTCTCACCGGGATGGGGTGCCAATAGGTTTGTTCTGTTTGGCGATTGACCGGTGGCAGGAGCGCGGATTCCTGAAACTCGATCGTTGGCCGGGAATACCAAGGAGAGAAGGCGGTGTCAGAGTTCTTGATGGGGTGGAATTCACGAATTCCTTGAGCATGAGATCGTAGATCAGGATATCGTCTTCCTCCGGTCCGAGGTAGGCGAGTAGATGCTCTTCCTTTTCTAGATCAAAAAGGGATACTCGAGAATGAGAGTGAGCACGAGAGAGCTGAGAGGGTTTTTTTTCGCCAGTTGAATTTTTGGTTCACTGACGCCATCGTGATTTTGTTGACGCAATTTCAAATTCCCTCAAAAAATATCGGACCATGGACATTCAGACCGCTTTTTCGATCTTGCAGAATGAGATGGATGCCCATGGTTTGGGGGCGCGTGGGTGGGTGGCGAAGCTGGATGATGCCAGGAAGCGCTTTGGCGTTTGCCGGATGGGGCCCAGGGAGATTTCGCTGAGTCGCCCGTTGATTCACCTCAATTCTGAGGAAGAGGTTCGTGACACCATTCTGCACGAAATTGCCCACGCCCTGGCGTGGATCCGGCATCGTGAAAATTGTGGTCACGATGCGCGGTGGAAGGCGATCTGCGTGGAGATCGGGGCGCGGCCGGATCGGTGCTATGATGAGGAAGTGATTTCTCCCGAGTTGCCGTGGGCCTTGTGCCATGGGGAAAGTGGGGAGGTCTTTGCGACTTATAGTCGCAAGCCGACGCGTGAGGCCTCGCTGATTTGGATTCGGGGGCGCAAGAAGGAGACGCTGGGGAAGTTGGTCTTTCGGCTCAATCCGCAGCTTTACCCCGATGGCCCGCTTGAGAAGTTTGACCGGCTGGTGGTGGGAGAGCTTCGTGGGGAAATTCTGGCGGCGATTGAGTCCGTTACGCGGAAGAGGGGGATTCGGGTCGAGCAAACGAACATTCGCGGAGATGAAGGATCGTTGGAACTTTCGCTTCGTCTCACCTTGGGGTTGGCGGATGGGTGGGAGCCGGGGTTACGGGATTTTGCACAACATGCCCCGGCCTTTGGATTGAAGGGGGAGGATTTCCGCCGCCCGTTTCGGAGTGCGGGGAGGGAGTATCTCCTCGTGGCATTGAAGCCCCGGAACCGCAAGTATCCCGTCATCGGGCTGGATGTGAAAGGGCGTCGCTATAAATTTGAACGGACGGTTTTGGCGAAGCTGCTGTGATTTAAGATCACAAGGAAGCCATGAACTACTTCTCGAAAGCCTGCAAGGTGGCAGCTTTCGGGGCCACCTCATTGATCAGGATCATTCATGGGAAGCAGGGATTGATTTTCCTGAAAATGGCTGGCGGGTGTGTGTTTTTGGGGTTTTGTTGCGTAGCAAACCGCCAACTTATTCGGCATTGATGTTTTCTTTTCGACTTTTCAACCTTTCCACGATCTTTCCGGGGCTTCTGAGGACTCTTGTTGCTTTCGTCCTTCTTTCAAACGCCTCCGCGAAACCAGCGGAGATTTTGGAGAACCATTGTTTTGCCTGCCATGATGATTGGGAGGCCAAGGGGAATGTCCGTCTGGATCAGATTGAATCCCTTGCGCCGGGCGACCGCCTTGACCTTCTCAACAAAATTCAAGAGCAGGTTTATTTTGGCCAGATGCCGCCGAAGCGAAAGGAAAAGCAGCCGAGTGAAGCGGAGCGCGCGGAGTTGTTGGCCTGGCTTTCGAGCGAGCTTGGAAAGCACAAGGCGTCGACTCTGGAAGACAAACTACGTTATCCCAATTTCGCGAATTACGTCGATCACGGGAAGCTTTTCAGCGGTGAGATCAAGGAAAAAGCTTACACCCCCGCCCGCCGGTGGCTCGTCAGCCCCCAGATTTTCATCGAGCGGATCAATGCCATTTTTGGACTGGAAGGGGGCGACCGACAGGGGGGATTTTACGGGGTGACGGTTCCGGTGATTCTTCCGGACCACTCCGGGGTGCGTTACTACGATACCACCAATCTCGACGGCGGGCATCTTCTCATGATGCTGACGAATGCCGATTGGATTTCCAGGAAGCAGCTTCGACCGGCACTGGTCAAGAGTGGTGAACTGACATCGGGGCAGTTTGACAACCCCAAAGACAAATGGTCACCCCGCGCAACGCCGGAAGCCTTTGAGAGGATCGTGCTCAAGAAGACAGGTCCGACCGAAGCGGAAATGACGGCGGCGATTCATGCCCAATATCAATGTGTGCTGCAGCGGAATGCCAGTGGTGAGGAATTGCGCAAGCACCTGGTTCTCCTTGAGGAGAGTATCGCGCTTGGAGGAAATGCCGAGGGATTGCGACAAATGCTCATCAGCGTGATTTTGAAATCCGAGTTCATGTATCGTCATGAATTCGGGGACGGGAAGGTGGATGATGACGGACGGAGGATGCTCTCACCACGCGAGGCCAGCTTTGCCATTGCCTATGCGTTGGACGACCGTAATCCCGACGAGGTTCTCGTAAAAGCGGCGGAAGAAGGTCGCCTGGAAAGCCGCGAGGATTACCGGCGGGAAGTGGTTCGCCTTCTCAAGGACAAGACTACTTTTGCCGGTCCGGGTGCACCTGATCTTGATGGAAAAGGCCTTCAATCCCATCAGGTCACTCATCCCAAAATCAATCGTTTCTTCCGCGAATTTTTTGGTTACCCCAACATGACCAAGGTTTTCAAAGACTCGGTGCGGAGCGGCGGCTTTTATAGTAATCCCGGACGGGGCACGGCGGGAACGGGGGGGCATGTCATTGATGAGGCCGATAAGATCGTCGATCACGTCCTTCGCCAGGACCAAAACGTCTTTGAGAATCTCCTCACGACGGATGAGTATTTTGTCTATCACAATCGACCGGATAAGGAGGCCGAAGCCATTATCAAAAACTGGAGAATTGCCTATGAGGCGTTGAAGGACACCCCGTGGAAGACCGAACCTGAAAAAGTGGGCTTGGAGCACCAAGAACTCATCGAGAAGCATCTCCGCATCAAGGTCGGGGTTTCGCAAAAAGGGCGTCACAATTCCACCCTGGAGCGTCTTATGGAATACTTTGACCATACCTTTGGTCAGGGGACCACTCCGTTCATCATACCCGCCTGGACCCATGGCTTTCGTCACCAGTATTCCGAGATTTACAACCTCGCTCCCATTCCCGGTTCGCGAGGAAAATACGACGGTGAAAAAGGTTGGGACTTTCAGGTGAAACAGCCCTTCAAGATTCAGAATCGCAAGGGAATCCTGACTCATCCCGCCTGGTTGTTGGCTCACTCGCAAAATGCCGAAACGGATCCGGTCCGCAGGGGCAGGTGGGTGCGCGAGAAGCTGCTCGCGGGCTATGTTCCCGATGTCCCCATCACCGTGGATGCCCAGATTCCCGAAGATCACCACCGCACCTTGCGTGAGCGTCTTGACGGGGTCACCTCCAAGCAGGAATGCTGGAAGTGCCACGTCTACATGAACCCGCTGGGTCTGACCTTCGAGATGTTTGACGACTTCGGCCGCTTCCGTAGCGAAGAGGCCCTTGAGCATCCTGAAAATATCATCGGAAGACAGCCCGGAAAGTATGGAGCCGAGATCTACAAAACCAAGCCGGTCGTCGCAAAAGGATTTCTGGAAGGGACCGGCGATCCAGAGCTCGACGGCGAAGTGCAAGATGCCTTCGAATTGATTGATCGCCTTGCCAAGTCGCGACGGGTCCAGCAATCCATCATTCGTCACGCCTTCCGTTACTTTATGGGGCGGAACGAAATGCTTTCCGATTCGCAAACCTTGAGGGATGCCGAGGAAGCGTACGTGAAAAGCGGAGGCAGCTTTAATATGGTGGTCCTTTCGCTCTTGACCTCGGACTCCTTTATCTATCGAAAAGAAACCAATCCCTCTCTATGAACAGCCGACGAAACTTCTTAAAACAATCCCTTATGGGAGCCGGAACGATGGCTCTCGGCCCCGGGTTCTTTGCGAGCACCGCAAACGGCAAGGCTCCCAAACGGTTCATCTTCATCCACAAAGGCAATGGCCTCCTGCCGCATACCCTCGTGCCTCCCACCCTGGGCGAAGCGGAGAGGATGAAGGAGAAAAACAAGGAAGCCTTCGAGGTCAACCTTGGCGATCACGACCTCCCCGCCTGGATGGGTGCGCTGAATAATCACAAGGACGAGATGACCATTCTCCAGGGTCTCTCGGGAAAAATGTGCACCACCGGTCACCACACGTGGCAGTCGTCGCTTGGTGTTTACAAGGCGAACGAGCGCCTCAGCTCCATCAAGTGGGCCACTGTCGACTTCGAACTGGCCAAGCTCTTTCCGTCCTCGCTCGAACACATCGAGCTGGCCTGTTTCCCGAATAGCGGAGGCAACTCACGCGGGAATATCAACGGGATTGAAAAAGGATTTTCGGCCCGCGGACCCCAGCAGCCCAACTACGCCTACGGGTCACCCAAGGTTGCGATGCAGGAACTCTTCAAGTCGGTCTCGAGCGACAAGAACGCCCAGGTCGCTTACCAGCTCGAGCGTCGGTTGCTGGATTTCGCGGCGAAGAACGAGGGCGCGATCGCCAGTGAATTGCGTGGTTTCGAAAAAACAAAAGTGAAGAACTACTCGAATTCCATCGAAGGAATTCGCGAGCGGAACCGCAAGATGGATGCGATGTCGGACGTCATTCGCCGTCACGCTCCGAAGCTCGATGAGAAATACTTCGACGATGATCTCTCGACGATTGACCGTCAAATTGGCCACAGCGAGATCCTCCTCGCCACCCTGATTTCGGGCATGACCAATGTTGTTACTTTGACCGCCGACGAACTGGGAACGTCCTACACCGGGATCACTGACATCGAGAAAGAGACCGTGAATCTCCACGATGTGGGACACGGCAAGCCGGTGGGAGCCTTCGAAGCCCTTGAGGTCCGCGAGAAAGTGCGCCGCCACCACATGGATTTGATTGACCGCATCGTGACCCGTTTGAAAGGAGTGCCCGAAGATGGCGGCACGATGTTTGACAACACGATGCTTCTCTACTTCCCGGACAACGGGGAGACCCACCACAGTCACGGTACCGAGTGGCCCTTCATCGTGATGTCGGGTAAAAATGCCAAGCTCGACATCGCCGGGAAATACATGCGCCTGCCAAACTACGGTCAGGAAGGTCACAAGACCCTGGGGAATTGGTATACCACCCTCCTCAACGCGTATGGAAACCCCATCGAGCACTACGGAGCCATTGATACCGGCCTGTCCCACCTGAATCAAAAGGGCGCGATCAAGCAGTTGCTGGGCTAAGCGCGGTCCCAAAGGATTCTACCGTTCCCCTCTTTGGACAAAGCGGGGAGCGCTTGTCTTTGATCGCCCCGACGGGGCGATGCATACCAGCCCAGGGCAACGCCCTGGGTATGGGCGTGGCACGATTCAAGCGTTCTGAAGGAACGCCGCATAGGTCGGGCGTGGGTGGGTGATCCGGCGATATGCGGCGTTCCTTCAGAACGCGGGCATGGCGCGTGTGGTTTTCCCAGGGTTGCACCCTGGGCTGGTATGCGGATGCTCCGTTGGAGCCGGGAACCTAGGGCGTCGACCTTCGCTGGTATGCGGTTGCGCCCTTGGCGCAAAGGATCGCCCCGACGGGGCGATGCATACCAGCCCAGGGCAACGCCCTGGGTATGGGCGTGGCACGATTCAAGCGTTCTGAAGGAACGCCGCAAAGGTCGGGCGCGGGTGGGTGATCCGGCGATATGCGGCGTTCCTTCAGAACGCGGACATGGCGCGTGTGGTTTTCCCAGGGTTGCACCCTGGGCTGGTATGCGGATGCTCCGTTGGAGCCGGGAACCCAGTTTTCCCAGGGTTGCACCCTGGGCTGGTATGCGGATGCTCCGTTGGAGCCGGGAACCTAGTTTTCCCAGGGTTGCACCCCGGGCTGGTATGCGGATGCTCCGTTGGAGCCGGGAACCCAGGGCGTCGCCCTTCGCTGGTATGCGGTTGCGCCCTTGGCGCAAAGGATCGCCCCGACGGGGCGATGTATACCAGCCCAGGGCAACGCCCTGGGTATGGGCGTGGCACGATTCAAGCGTTCTGAAGGAACGCCGCATAGGTCGGGCGCGGGTGGGTGATCCGGCGATATGCGGCGTTCCTTCAGAACGCGGGCATGGCGCGTGTGGTTTTCCCAGGGTTGCACCCTGGGCTGGTATGCGGATGCTCCGTTGGAGCCGGGAACCCAGGGCGTCGCCCTTCGCTGGTATGCGGTTGCGCCCTTGGCGCAAAGGATCGCCCCGACGGGGCGATGCATACCAGCCCAGGGCAACGCCCTGGGTATGGGCGTGGCACGATTCAAGCGTTCTGAAGGAACGCCGCATAGGTCGGGCGCGGGTGGGTGATCCGGCGATATGCGGCGTTCCTTCAGAACGCGGGCATGGCGCGTGTGGTTTTCCCAGGGTTGCACCCTGGGCTGGTATGCGGATGCTCCGTTGGAGCAGGGAACCCAGGGCGTCGCCCTGCCCACTCTCCATCGGTTTTTTTGTTGAGTTGGGTGGCCGGAGCGGGCAGTGATACGGGGCGATGACTGTGCGGCACTACCGTCCTGAGATCGACGGGCTGCGGGCCCTGTCGGTTTTGGGAGTGATGTTTTTTCATCTCGGGCTTTCGGTGCCGGGGGGATTTGTGGGGGTGGATGTTTTTTTTGTGATCTCGGGTTATTTGATCACGGGGATTCTTTTACGGAATTTGCGAAAGGGGCGGCTTTCTTTGGTGGATTTTTGGGCGCGGCGGTTGAGGCGGATTGCCCCGGCGGCGGTGGCGATGGTTTTGGGGACTTTGGCCTTGGGGGCCTATCTTTCCACGCCGGCGGGTTTTGCGAGTTTGGGACGGACCTTGGTGGCGCATGTCCTATTTGCCTCGAACTGTTATTTTTCGCAGGATCAGGGATATTTTGCGGAGAGTGCGGATGCCGTGCCGCTTTTGCATACCTGGTCGCTGGCGGTGGAGGAGCAGTTCTATTTGATCTTCCCGCTGGTGCTGGCGGGGGTGTGGAAGTGGCGGCCCCGATGGGTCATGCCGGTGATGGTGGGGCTGGCGGTCTGGTCGCTGGGGTGGAGTTATTTCAAAGTGCAGTGGAATATCCGGGAGGCCTTTTTTCTGCTGCCGCCGCGCGGGTGGGAATTGTTGGCGGGAGCGATTTTGGCGGGCTTGCCGCCTTGGAATTTGAAGCCGCAGGTGAAGGAGTTTTTGTCGGTCCTGGGACTCGTGCTGATCGTGTTGCCGATGATGGTCTACGGAAAGGAGACGATCTTTCCGGGTGCGGGTGCCTTGCCGCCGGTGCTGGGAACGGTGTTCTTTATTTTGGCGAATGAGGGGGGACGCACTTCGTTGGGGAGGTTGTTGAGTGTTCGTCCGCTGGTGGTGATTGGCTTGATGTCCTATTCGCTCTATCTTTGGCATTGGCCCTTGTTTGTTTTTGCCAAGCTGGTGAATCACGATCTCACGGCGGGTTGGCGGCTGACGGTTTTAGGGACGTCGTTTTTGATGGCTTGGTTGTCGTGGAAGTTTGTCGAGACGCCGTTTCGGACGGGTGGGATTTTGAAGACGGCACCGCGGAGTTTTGCTTTCGCGGGGGTGACGATGACGGTCTTGTTGGCGGTGGCGGCGGGGATGCAATTCAGCGGGGGATTTCCGCAGCGGTTTTCGGAGAACGTCCGGGTGATGATGGAAGATGTCGATTGGGAAGGGGCGGAGTTGACCTCCGAGGAAGGGGAACCGGTGGTGTTGGGAGTGAAGGATTCGGAGCGGGTCGATTTTGTGTTGTGGGGCGATAGTCACGGGGTGGCGGCGACGGCTGGGCTGGAGGCGGCGGCGACGAAGGTCGGGATGCGGGGTTGGGCCTTTTTGAATAACGGGACTCCTCCGCTGACCGGGGTTTGGACGGCGGATATGAACGCGGAGCAGGGGCAAGTGATGGTGGCGTTGAACGAGGCCATTTTACAGAAAATCATTGCGAGCGGGACGAAGCATGTGATCTTGGTGAGTCGCTGGGTGGGCCGGTGCGAGGGTTACAATGAGGTTGAGATGAAGGACTTTCCGCAGGTCTCGCGGTTCGCGCCGATGTTGGTGGCGCGGGAGAATGCGGAACCTGGGTTTGAGGAATCAGCGGAGCTCTTGCGGAGTCGCTTGGGGACGATGAGCGATCGCTTGGGAGGGCGCGGGATTGCGCTTTGGATTCTCCAACAGGTTCCCGAAAGTACGGTGGGGAAGGTGGCGGAGCGCTTTTATGCCGCGAAGAGGTTTCCCCTGTTGTATTCCTTGGAGCAGCGGGCGACTTCGTATGAGTATCACAAGGAGCGCGAGAGGCGGACGATGGGAGAGTTCGCGAAGCTTCCCGAGGGGACGGTGCGGATCATTGATCCCACGGCGGCCTTTTTTCCAGAGGGTTCGGAGGAGGATCTCAAGCTCTATGCGGAGCGATCCTACTATCGTGATGACGATCACTTGAGCCGCTTTGGCTCGGTGCATTATCTAGCGCCGGTTTTCGAAAAGGTGCTGCTGGGGATGAGGGACGAGTGAGCGTTACTCAGCGGTGCTTTCGTCGGGCTGGAGGGCGCTTTCGCTGTCCAGGCGAAGGTTCTCGAGCGAGGATCGTTGCGCGAGCTCCTTTTGGCGAAGGAGGGCGAAGGCTTCGAGCCCCTGTCCGGCCGGGGCGGCGGGGAAGTAGCCATGAAAGAATTCGTCGGGATCGAGGCGATTGGGAGCGGGAGTGGCCGGGGTGTTGAGGGTGACCCCGGCGATGTCTTCGCGTTGGATGTCGATGGCGGCGCCTTCCCGGATTTCGAAGTAGAGTTCGGAGTCGAGAGTGCCGAGGGCTTCGTTGCGGGCGATTTGTTCGCCGACGCGGACGGTGATGGTGGCGAGGCCGGCGTAGAGGGTTTGAAGGATGTCGCCGTTGGGGAGGCGGTGGCCGAGGAGAACGGCCTTACCGGGGTAGCCCTCGGGATTTCCGGTGTAGAGGACAAGTCCGTGACCGCTGGCGGTGGGAGTGGTGGGGCGGTTGAAGTGACGGGCGGTGGGAAGGCGGAAGCGCTCCATGGGGCTGAGTTGGCTGAGGTTGGGTTCGAATTCGGCGGTCCGGAATTCGACGTTTTCTCCTTCGCCTTTTGCGATGGGGTATCCCGCGACGGAGTCGGCTTCCTGCGGGAGGCGGAGGGAGTGGGCGTAATACCTGATGGGGTCCTTGAGGAAGTAGACGCCAAGGGTCATGAAGATGAGGCCAAGAAGAATCACGGAGGCGACGATGAGGTGGGAGCGGCGAATCTTCACGGGGATACCCTCCGGGGAAGAGCCGGGCACCGCAAACCCGAAGTGGCACTTTCTGAAGGCTCGCAGGGTGCGGGCTTGGTTGACGGGGGCCGGAAAGCCCCTACTCCTTTGCCGATGAAAAGGAGTGGGGACATTCCTGTCCCCGGCGGTGCGTTTTGAGGGAGAAAATTGACGGAATAAATATCATGCTCTATACTCTTGCCAACATGAGAAGTTTCCTGATCCTCACCCTCGCGCTGGGCGCGTTCTTGTTTGCCCAACAAAATTCCAAAGAAGAAAAAATGTCCACCTCAGAAAAAGCCCCCGAAGCACCCGTCCCGGAAAAAATTGCCAAAGTCACTGATGCGCAGTGGAAGGAGATGCTCACGCCGGAGCAATACCGCATCCTGCGTGAGGCCGGGACGGAGCGCCCAAACGGAGAAGTTTACAAACAGTTCAAGGAGCAGGGGGCCGGGACCTACTATTGTGCCGGGTGTGACGCCGAGCTTTTCACGTCGAAAACGAAGTTCGATTCCCACTGTGGCTGGCCGTCATTCTACGATCCGTCGGACGCAAAGAATGTGAAACAGATTCCCGATCCCGATGGGTTAAGGGTAGAAGTGCGTTGCAAGGTCTGTGACGGACACCTGGGCCACGTCTTTACCGGTGAGGGCTTCAATACTCCCAAGGACCAACGATATTGCATCAATGGATCGGTCCTGAAATTCGTTCCGGCCGGCAAGGTCGTGCAGGACGACAAAGCGGCGGCGAAGGAGGCCGCTGAAAAGAAGGACGGTGAGTAAGGAACGGCGGTGGAACCAATAGGTCGTCTGTCCTCTTTCTCAAGCCGGGGCAGGTGATTGGAAACCCTTGAAGTCATCGGTGGTGAAAAACCCTTGTGACGGGGTTTGTTCAAATTAATTTGAACTCTCGACCCGGTCCCGGTATGATTCGTGGCATGGCTGGCGGGAACGGCGAGAGGACAAGCTTGAGTGAATTCGAAGCTCAGGTCGTGGCCTTCTTTTGCGATGGCATGAGGCTCCTGGGCCTCCCGAGATCGATCGGAGAGATTTACGGGATCCTCTTTGTGACTGCGGAACCCCTCTCACTGGATGACCTTGTGAAAAAGCTTGGAATTAGCAAAGGATCTGCCAGTCAGGGACTACGGATGCTTAAAAGTTTAGGTGCAGTCAGGGAAGCGGAAGCGATCGCAGGGCGGAGGAGTTATTACGAGCCGGATGTGGAATTGAAGCAGCTCGTGGGCGGCTTCATTAAGGAGCAGGTGAGGCCCCATCTTTCCAGTGGGGAGGAGAAGCTCGTCCATCTTAAGAAAATGGTGGCGGAGATGCCCGGGGACGCCCGCTCGGATTTTTACATGGGTCGATTGGGGCGTCTTGGGAGGTGGTCCAAAAGAGCGCGAATCGTGCTCCCGCTTTTACAAAAATTTCTAGGAAAGTAAGTGATGAAAGATGAACCAGCCTGGTATGCCCTGAGAACGCAGTTGAAGCGTGAGAGGCTTGCCGCTCTTAATTTGCGGCAGTTGGAAGGGGTGGAGGCATTTTTACCCCGGCTGCGATACCAGAAGACGACGCGGCGGGGCCGGATTTGGTGGGTCGAGCCCTTGTTTCCCGGATATTTGCTGGCCCGATTCTCCCTTCCCGAGATGGGCCGGGTGGTCACTTATTCACCGGGTGTCAGTCGCATTATCAGCTTTGGGGACGACGTTCCCGAAATCCCGGAGGAGTTTGTCGCCGGGCTGCAAAAGGAAGTTGCCCGGGTCGAGTCGGGGGACGAGGAAATCGTCGTCAATTGGAGGGTGAATGTCGGCGATGAGGTGGAGATCGCGGAAGGACCATTTAAAGGGATGGAGGGCCAGGTCCTCAATGTCCGCCCCGGAGTGGAGCGGGTCAGTTTGCTGTTGGAATTCCTGGGAAAGACCCAACCGGTCGAAGTGAGTTTGTTGAGCCTCATCCTTGCCAATCCCGAGATTCCCGAGGCCTGGAGGGGTTCTCGTTGAGATTTTCAAATAGGTTCATTTAGATTTGAACAAACGCCCTTTCCGTGAGTCAATTCCCTCCGGAGATACGAATGTTTCGTTCCCCGCAATACCCTGAATTTCTTGCCAGGTTTCGCTCTTAAACAAGGGTGATTGACCAAGGGCGGAAGCGTAGTTTCGAGATTGTGAATGTCCCTCTCCTAGATGTTCCAGCGCAAAATTCGCCCTTAAAGGCCGAGTTAATGGCGACTTTCGAGAACGTGCTCGATTCCGGTTACTTTATTCTGGGGCCGGAAGTGGACGCCTTTGAGGCCGAGGCCGCTGACTACCTGGGGGTGGCCGAAACGATAGGGATTTCCTCGGGAACCGATGCCTTGATTGTGGCCCTTTTGGCAGCGGGGATTGGCCCGGGCGATGAGGTAATTTGCCCCTCATTTACCTTTTTTGCCACCGCCGGGAGTATTGCCCGCGTTGGCGCCACTCCGGTCTTTGTCGATTCGGAGGAAGCGAGTTTTAATCTCGATCTATCCGATGCCGGGTCCCTGGTCACCGGGCGCACCAAGGCCATCATGCCAGTCCACCTGTTCGGCCGTTGTGCGGCGATGGGCAAGGTGAAGGCCTTTGCGAAAAGGCATGGCTTGGAAATCATCGAGGATACCGCCCAGTCGCTGGGTGCGTCTCTCTGCACCCGCAAATGCGGGACGATGGGAGACTATGGAACTTACAGCTTTTTTCCTTCGAAAAACCTCGGGGGATTCGGCGACGGGGGGCTTGTCAGCTGCCGCGATCCCGCCAAGGCGGAACGGGTGCGGAGACTTCGCAATCACGGCATGTTTCCCAAGTATTATCACGCGATGGTCGGTGGGAATTTTCGCATCGATGCCCTCCAGGCCGCCCTTCTGCGAAAAAAGCTTCCGCACCTCGATTCCTACGGAAAAGGCCGGGCGGACAATGCCGCCTATTATCGCGAAGAATTTGCGGACCTCGATCCGGCCCGCGTCACTCTCCCGCTCCCGGGAACTGCGGACGAGGGCGTGATTTGGAATCAATTTACGCTCAAGGTCCACGGAGAGAGGGAGGCGCTGAAAGCCCACCTTCTCAAGAATCAAGTGGGCTGTGAAATTTACTATCCCGTCCCTCTCCATCGACAGGAATGCTTCGCGCACCTTCCCAAAGTGGCGCTTCCCGTCGCCGATCGCCTGGCTGCCGAGGTTCTCAGTATCCCGGTTTATGCTGAGCTTGGGGAGGAACGACGCGAGCGCGTGGTCGAGGTCGTCACATCCTTTTTTAACTCATGAAAATATTCATTGCAGGTCATCGTGGCATGGTGGGCTCCGCCCTGGTGCGCGAAGCGGAAAAACGGGGAGGATACGAGATTCTCACCGCGACCCGCAGTGACCTCGATCTTCTCGATCAGTCGGCCTGCCATCGTTGGCTCCGAAAAAACGAGCCGGCCCAGGCCATCATCGCGGCAGCCAAAGTGGGCGGCATTCACGCCAACTCGACCTATCCTGCCGAGTTTATTTATGAAAACCTGGCAATCGCAACGAACCTCATCGAAGGCTCCCGACAGGCCGGAGTGAATCGCGTCCTCTTCCTCGGGAGTTCCTGCATTTACCCCAAGATGGCTCCCCAGCCCATGCCCGAGGACTGCCTGCTCACGAGCCCTCTTGAAGTGACCAACGAAGCCTACGCCGTTGCCAAGATTGCGGGCTTGAAAATGTGCCAGCATTACCGCGCGCAATACGGCTTGATGTATCACTCCGCGATGCCCACCAATCTCTACGGTCCCGGCGACAACTATCACCCTGAGAACTCCCACGTCATTCCCGCCCTCATCCGGCGCTTTCATGAAGCCCGGGAGCGGGGCGATTCCGAGGTCACGATCTGGGGAAGCGGGACTCCCCGCCGTGAGTTCCTTCATGTCAATGATCTCGCGGAAGCGTGCTTCCACCTTCTGGGGCACGAAAATCCGCCTGACTGGGTCAATCTCGGGGTGGGCGAGGATGTCACCATTCTCGAACTCGCAGAGCTTGTCGCCAAGACCGTGGGATTCGAAGGCGCGATCAAAACCGATCCATCCAAGCCCGACGGCACGCCGCGCAAGCTTCTGGACGTGACTCTTCTCAAGGAAACCGGCTGGTCCGCGAAGATCCCCTTCGCCGAAGGCCTCGCGGGGGCTTATCAGGACTTTCTCGCCACTCTCCTGAGCGGGAACGCAAGGCTTTGAGCGGGGGGCGAGGAGCGGGGAGCGGGGAGCGAGGAGTTGGGAGTTGGGAGCGGGGAGCGAGGAGTTGAGAGCGGGGAGTTGAGAGCGGGGAGTTGAGAGCGGGGAGTTGGGAGTTGGGAGTTGGGAGTTGGGAGCGAGGAGTTGAGAGCGAGGAGTTGAGAGCGGGGAGCGAGGAGCGGGGAGTTGGGAGCGGGGAGTTGAGAGCGAGGAGTTGAGAGCGAGGAGTTGAGAGCGAGGAGTTGAGAGCGAGGAGTTGAGAGCGGGGAGTTGAGAGCGGGGAGTTGAGAGCGGGGAGTTGAGAGCGGGGAGTTGAGAGCGGGGAGTTGAGAGCGGGGAGTGGAGAGCGGGGAGTTGAGAGCGGGGAGTTGAGAGCGGGGAGTTGAGAGCGGGGAGTTGGGAGTTGGGAGTTGGGAGTTGGGAGTTGGGAGTTGGGAGTTGGGAGTTGGGAGTTCAAAAACGCATGAAAGATGGTTTCCGTTTTGAAAATCTTGAGATTTGGAAACGGTCTGCAGAGGCAAGCTACCGACTCTTCACCCTCGCGGATCAGTTGGAGAATCAGAAGAAATTTCGCTTTTCTGAGCAACTTCGTGGAGCTTCTTTGAGCATCACAAATAATATTGCAGAGGGAGCGGGGAGCTACTCCAAGAGAGAATTTGCTCAGTTCCTCAACTACGCCCATCGCTCCATTTTCGAAGTGGCCAATATCCTGAAGCTCGTCTTCCCGGACGAATGCCACTCTCCCAATTTTCAATCGATCTTCAACGAACTCGAAGAGATCAGTCGCATGATTCACGCCTTCCGGAAAGGACTCCTCTCATCATAACACCCCCCAGCTCCCCGCTCCCCGCTCCGCGCTCCGCGCTCCGCGCTCCGCGCTCCCCGCTCCCCGCTCCCCGCTCCCCGCTCCCCGCTCCCCGCTCCCCGCTCCCCGCTCCGCGCTCCGCGCTCCCCGCTCCCCGCTCCGCGCTCCCCGCTCCCCGCTCCCCGCTCCGCGCTCCGCGCTCCCCGCTCCCCGCTCCCCGCTCCCCGCTCCCCGCTCCCCGCTCCCCGCTCCCCGCTCCGCGCTCCGCGCTCCCCGCTCCCCGCTCCCCGCTCCGCGCTCCGCGCTCCGCGCTCCCCGCTCCCCGCTCCCCGCTCCGCGCTCCGCGCTCCCCGCTCCCCGCTCCCCGCTCCCCGCTCCGCGCTCCGCGCTCCCCGCTCCCCGCTCCCCGCTCCCCGCTCCCCGCTCCCCGCTCCCCGCTCCGCGCTCCGCGCTCCCCGCTCCCCGCTCCCCGCTCCCCGCTCCCCGCTCCCCGCTCCCCGCTCCCCGCTCCGCGCTCCGCGCTCCGCGCTCCCCGCTCCGCGCTCCCCGCTCCGCGCTCCGCGCTCCCCGCTCCAAGCTCCAAGCTCCAAGCTCCAAGCTCCAAGCTCCAAGCTCCGCGCTCCCAGCTCCGCGCTCCCAGCTCCGCGCTCCCCGCTCAATCATGAAAAAAGCATTGATCACCGGTATCACCGGCCAGGATGGATCCTACCTCGCTGAATTACTTCTCGAAAAAGGATACGAGGTTCACGGCATCAAACGTCGTGCGTCCTCATTTAACACCGAACGTGTCGATCACCTCTACGAAGATCCCCACGTTGAAAAAGCCCGCTTCAAGCTCCACTACGGCGACCTCACGGATACCTCCAACCTCACCCGCATTGTGAGCGAGGTGCAGCCGGACGAGGTCTATAATCTCGGAGCGCAGTCGCATGTCGCGGTCTCCTTTGAGTCACCGGAATACACCGCAGACGTGGACGCGATTGGCACCCTTCGGCTTCTCGAAGCGATCCGCTTTCTGGGCCTCGAGAAAAAGACCCGTTTCTATCAGGCGTCCACCTCCGAACTCTACGGTCTGGTCCAGGAAGTGCCACAGAAGGAAACCACTCCTTTTTATCCGAGGTCCCCGTATGCCGCCGCCAAGATGTATGCCTATTGGATCACCGTGAACTATCGCGAATCCTACGGGATGTATGCCTGCAACGGGATTCTCTTCAATCACGAATCGCCCCGTCGCGGTGAGACCTTTGTGACCCGTAAAATCACGCGCGCCCTCGCCAACATCTCCCAGGGCCTTGAGAAATGCCTCTTCCTGGGAAACATGGATGCCCTGCGCGACTGGGGTCACGCCAAGGACTATGTGCGTATGCAGTGGATGATGCTTCAGCAGGAAACAGCAGACGACTTCGTCATTGCCACCGGAAAGCAAATTTCGGTTCGTGAATTCGTCCTGCTCTCGGCGAAGGAAGCCGGGATCGAACTCACCTTCTCGGGCGCGGGGGTCGATGAGATCGCGACCGTTTCCGCCGTTGATTCCGAAAAGGCCCCGTCGGTCGAAGTGGGCGATGTGATCGTCAAGGTTGACCCGCGCTACTTCCGCCCCGCCGAAGTCGAAACCCTCCTCGGCGACCCCACCAAGGCCAAGGAAAAACTCGGCTGGGTTCCTGAAATCACCGTCGAGGAAATGTGCGCCGAAATGGTCGCTCACGATCTCGAAAAAGCGAAGCAACACGCCCTGCTCAAAAAACACGGACACCTTGTGACCTTCTCACATGAGTAAGTTCGCCAAACAAGCGCAAGGCCCTAGCCCTTTTCAATTCGGTGCGCTCCCTCAAAATCATCAGCTTCCCGGTAGCCGCCACTGACTACCAGGAAGTCACGACCTGGTGCCGGGAAAAAGCGACCGCCGGCGACCGTCCTTACGCTGTCAGCGCAGCAAATACCCACCTCCTCTCCCACGCACGCCACAATCAGGATTTCGGGAGGGCGATGAGGCAATTCGATCTCATCTGTCCGGACGGAATGCCTCTCATTTGGACTCTCAACGCCCAGCTTCCCGAGGATCAAAAGCTCAAGGATCGTGTCTACGGTCCGACTCTCATGTTGGAAGTCATGAAGGTCACCGAAGGTCAGACCAACGAATCCCACTTTTTCCTGGGCGGCCAGCAATCCACGCTCACAAAACTGTCGGCGCGCTTTTCAAAGAACGAAATCGCCGGAACCTACTCGCCTCCCTTTGGAGAATGGCCTGTCGAAGAACACAAAAAAATAAAAGCCCTCATTCGCGAATCGGGGGCCCGCTTTGTTTGGGTCGGATTGGGTTGCCCCAAACAAGAACAGTGGATTGGCGACCATCTTGAGACCCTTCCGCCCGCCGTCTACTTTGGGATCGGAGCGGCCTTTGCTTTTCATGCCGGCGAAGTGAAACAAGCTCCGGGCCTCATTCAAAAATCAGGAATGGAGTGGCTCTATCGTCTTTGCGCCGAGCCCCGCAGGCTCTGGAAACGCTATGCCGTTTATAATTCCCTCTTTCTCTACTACACCCTCAAAGATCACTTCCGTGGCTGACAATATCCATACCCAGTTTCACCGCTTCGTCTCTCCGGCCGAAAAGGAATCACTCCTCGGACAAAAAGGAATTGTTCTGTGGATGTATGGCCTGAGCGGTTCCGGGAAATCGACCATCGCGGCTGCCGTCGAACGGAAGCTGCACGATCAGGGAAGGTTCGTCGTCATCCTCGATGGTGACAACTTCCGTCATGGCTTGAATTCCGACCTCGGCTTCAGTGACGAAGACCGGGAGGAAAACGTCCGGCGGGTCTCCGAAGTTGCCAAAATGTTTGCCAGCCAGGGCATCATTGTCCTGGTATCAGTCATCACGCCCAAGCAAGCGCTGCGAGACCAGGCCCGTCAAATCATCGGCGATGCCTTCAAGGAAATCTTTATCAAGGCCTCCTACGAAACCTGTGCGCAGCGCGATCCCAAGGGCCTCTACGCCAAAGTGGCGGCCGGCGAGATCAAACAATTTACCGGGAAAGACAGCGGTTTTGAAGAACCGGAAACCCCCGAACTGCTCATCGATACCGAGCGGACCGAGGTCGAAGTGGCCACTTCGCAAGTGGTCGATCTTCTCGCAAGAGGGTCCGCGTCCTGAAGGGACGCCAGAAGTCGGAGGCTACCCATCGTGTTGATCTCAACGAAGTGAGCATCTTATCCCCGGAGGGGTCCAAGAAGGTAGCCCCGGGTGAAACCCGGGGTCGGACGAAAGCGCAAGCAGGGTGCCCCGGCAGGGGCGCAAGAATTCCAAGATGATCTTCCGCCCCTACCAGACGTCAGACGGATCGATCATCAAATTCCACCAAACCTTGCTTCAACATCGCGAGGTATTCATCTTTGAAGGCCTTGGTTCGATGCCGTTCTTCTTGGTTGAGCACGTCGTCACGGACTTTTTCTAATCCCGGCGACCCGACGGTAAAAGCCCCGTATCCCTTTTGCCATGCGAAGGCAGAACGCCTGATCGTTTCCTT
>Ga0209491_10002998_pt1 | contig 28739 bp, 15 predicted proteins | sample BON02_FD_187213 | JGI IMG/M metagenome (GOLD analysis project Ga0209491, IMG submission 187213) | Freshwater microbial communities from Lake Bonney liftoff mats and glacier meltwater in Antarctica - BON-02 (SPAdes) (version 2) | ecosystem: Environmental > Aquatic > Freshwater > Ice > Glacier...
GTCAAGAGCATAAACGCCAATTTGCGCTCGATGCAGTTGCGCGTCCACATTTTGACAATCTCATCCTTGGTGAGCTGCATGCTCCGGTGCATGCGCTCTCTCTTGAACACCTGCAATTCAGTTTTGGTGATGTAGAGCGCGATCCCGTGGATGTGTAAGGTACTCTGCTGCTGCATGCAAATGCGCTGCTTGATGATGTTAGAGAGCAGCTTTGAGAACGACAGGGAGTACGTGGTGTTTCGGCGCAAATCGAGTTGCTGCAAACACTTATTTTTCGCGAGCGCATGCAAGACTATCAACGCGCCCATTCCTCCAATGTTGTTGTTGGCAATATCCAGTTGCAGGAGAGTTGTGTTGGCGGCGAGAAAGGTGGCAACGTGCCACATGCTCTCGATGTCGAGCTTGTTTCCGGGGAGTTTGAGCACCTGCAGCGTTGTGTTGCGCGAAATCGCTGTCCAGAATTCGGCGCCCAAAACACGAGTATTGCCCCGCAATCTCGACGATACACAGAGCTCATTGTTGCTCAGGTCCAGGTGCTCGATTCCCGTGTTCTGGCCGATGCCATGGGCCAACTGGTTCACGTCTGATAACGATAGTCCGCATCCGGCCAAACTGATGCGACATAGAGACGTGTTGGCAGCCAACAGTGCTGGTATCTTGCCGATCTCACATGCGCTGGTATGCACGCCATCAAAGCGAATGTACTGAATGTGTGAAGAAGCCCGCAGCAATCCGACCACATCAATTTGCGTGTTCGAATTGTCATACGGGGTGGTGTCATTTGTCCAGTTGCTTATGATATCACTCTGTTGCATCGAAACGTCCAGCGAGCGAAGTGTTGTGTTCGCACGCAGCGCCCCCTGTAGCAGCACTCCTGTCGAAGTGTCGGTGTAGTTGAATGCTAGCGAAAGAGTGTCGAGACCGGTATTGTGCCACAGCGTATTGATCAATGCGACTATGCCGCGGCGCCCGATATTGTTATCCTTGACATTCAGCATCTTCAGCTGTTGGCTGGCGGACAATGTCTCTGCCAGTAGAATTGCACCGGCATCTCCCAGGTTGTTGGACTCCAGCACCAATTTGCTCAGTTTGCACGTTTTGTCCGCCCCCTCCGCCAGCATACAGCAGATATATCGCATGCCTGCATCCCCAAAGTTATTGTTGGAAATGTCCAGATACGTCACGCTATTGTTCTCGCGCAGCATCTTGCATAGCATCTCTATGCTGTCGTCGCGCATGCCGTTGTCCGACAAGACCAGCCGTTCCAGGCTGTGGTGTGACGCGAAGTGGACGCGCAACCACGAGATGGAGGCCAAGTTGAGGTCGCAAAACGTAATCGACAGCTCGCGCAACTTGTCCGAACGCGTTGGATTGCCACCATGGCTTGGTTTCTGTGGCACGCAGTTGGTATTGTGAAGACTAATGCTTTTGAGACCGTCGTGTTGCAGCATGTGTGTCCACAATTGAGCCTTGAACGAGTCTGTTTTCCTCCGGCCTATCGTATATGTATTAATCATCTCCACTGTTTGCAGCAGAGGGTTTTCCCGCAACATCTTGAGAAAACTTCTGCACTTTCTGGGTGACAGCAGAGCCTCGGATATCGACACGCTGTTTGTTGTGTACATTGCTGTTTTTATCACGAGAGTCTTGGGATTTATTACAAAATAAAACGCACAAACGCGCGGGCTGTGGTCGTCAAGGTGTTTTTTCGCAGACTGTGTGCAATCCTCTCATACGTGGCAATTTCCCCCGAAATAGCTTGCATCAGGTCGTCTCCTTGTTGCTATTCTCGGTGTTTCTACACACGCGAGTGGCAAAGACACGAGACTCTACTTCGGGGCAGGTGCCTTTTTCGCGACGCTGGGGTTCTTGGTGACTTTGGCGCGCGGCTGTTTTGTTTGCTGCTGTTGTTGCTGCGATTGCAGTGCTGCTTTTCGAAACTCGACCGCATCATGGCAGTCGATACTGGCCTTTACTGATCCTGGGATGTCGGGGCTTTTCTTGATGTAATCGAGCAGACTGACGGAGGTGATGACAGAGCTTGTAGTAAGCGTACTGCAACACAAGAGACCACTGACGGAGTCTGCGACGATACTGTAGCAGACGCCTTCGTACGCAGTCACGAGCTGGATTGGAATGACTTGATGGTGTCGTTTTTTCTGGCTCAAGCGCTGTCGTTTTTGTCCAGAAGACTGAGACTGCGTAGCGTTGTGCAGACGATCCTCGTTGTATTTCTCGATGTTGCTGGCTGTCTTTGGCGAGCTGCAAAACGTTTCGATGACGCTGAGCAGAGCTTCGAATTCGCCGTTCATTCGGCGCATTTTGTTGCAGAACAGCCCCATCTTCTGCATGGAATACTTGCTGGTCTCACTGGCCACTGCACACGGTCCACACAGCGCGCGTAAGTCCGACATGCTTCATAAATTCATGCTGGTCTGAAATGTCTGTTTTCTTAGTGGTCATGCATAAGTGTATCGCAAGGGTCTGACCTACCGTTGGTCGATTGTGGTGTTGTGCCAGCGGCCGCCGAAGTCCCGGTGTTTTGCGCAGCGACGCCGCCTCCGCTGTCATTCGCCGACGGCGTGAATAGAATCGCACTGATTTCGTTTTCATACTCGCTTTTGAACTGCTGCACATTGACCACACCGTACGACGTGGGAACATGTTTGGCCTGGGTATTCGGCGGCAGAACAATGAATTCTGTGTCGGGGGCTGCTGTTTCTTTTTGATGTTGCTCCTGCAAATGTATGCCGAAAATCAGTGTGATACCCATCCCACGAATGCACCTATTTTTCGCGGTCGGGAATCCACCTGGCCCACACAAAATCAGAGTTAGTAAATAGAGTACAAGCTCTGGCACCTGTCGTTGTATAGGGTGTAAAGCACTCGTTTCATCACCGACTTGCCTGTTGCCTCCATAGAAGATCGTGTTTTTGGGGAACGATGGCGAGCAGGCATACGCTTTACAGGAAAACGGTCCAAATGTACAATGGTCGGACTTTTGGCGGGTCGGTTACCGAAATCGTGGCTTTGAGCTCGTCGTTCTGCGACGGCGGTGTGACGGAGTTTGTCGTGGCCTTGTGCCCACGCGAGTAGTCCATGATGGCCTGCAATTCCCCATACTCTGCCCCTTTGGAGCCCTGGTCGAACACGGAAACGTTTGGTTTGACGGCCTGCTCTATAAAGACCGTCTTTCTCATATTTTCGTTGCGGATGATGAGGTCGTAGTCTCTCGCGTGCACCAGGCGACGGTAGCTGTGGGTAAGGCGGCACAGAATGCCAGACGATTCCGAGGAGAAGTACTGGCCGCTTGAGCGGAATTTGTACACATAATACCGGACGTCTTTGCCGGCACGCTGCATCGGAATGTCGATTTCTGGAATCTGCATCAGGTCTTGTGCATCGCTGCTGCCCTCGCCAAAAGACCACACAATGTCACCGATTGGCACTATCAACGGAACCAACACGTCGGCGTGCATGGGTATCTGGCAGAAACGAAACACCACAAACCCCAGCGTGAGATAGTAGGTGGTGGCTTCAAACAGGAATGTCTGTAGGTGCTCGCGTATGGTGGTTTGTACATTCTTGTCGCACGCGGGATCGTCTGGTTCGGGCACCTTCTGTGAGCTAATGGCGCAGTCAATGTAGTTGTTTCGGTAATAATCCATGCTGTTCTGGAGCGCACTGTCGTTTTGCAGCATGTGTAGCAGTAAGTGGTGATCGCCCATACGCCCCTGTTTCCCCACAGTCATCGCGGTAAGTACAGTGGCCACAGCAGGCATGTGAAATCAATATGATATTTAACATCCTCTTCCGCATGATTGGGCAAGAATGTTTACGAAAGGATTCAGACGCACCACGCTGGACAGCGCAACGTCAATGTCGACATCGTCGATGCAATTTTGTTCCGAATTGGACAGCGGGACATAGCTTTGGATGCGCACGTAATTTGAGCCCATGTTCGCAACAAATCTGCTAATCTACATGTGCGTTGTGCACAGGGGGATACCAGGCTGCCCCACACAAAAATCGATGGTATCCGGAAAAGACAGATTTATATATTAAAACTCTCTACGCAAAACTCTTTTATGCTATGCGTTCGACACGGTCAAGCATTGTGGCACCGAATCCCGTTTTTGTGCGCCGGCGTTTTGATTCATTTCTGTAGTTGTTTGATTTTGGCATGCACACTGTCGAGTTCGGCTTGGAGCAAGGTGTTTTCCGTCTTGATTTTCCCCAGAGTGCTGCAGATTTTGACCCTCATATCGTTTTGCGAGTGCGTGGTCTGAAACATCGCCATGGCGTTTTTGATGAGCTCGCTCTCGAGACGCGCAATGCACGCTGTGGTGTGCACGCCGAGCGCGCCAACACGAGTCTTGTTCCTTTCACATTCGAGCCGCTTTTTGCTGCGTTCAGTGTACTTGAGCACCGCCCCGAGCATGCACTGGTTCTTGAGGATCGCATACGCGTTGGAATTCTTGACAATCCCGTCGACGAGAGAGTCGGGGGTCCTTCGATCCTTGCCATTCACCTCCTCGATGTAGTTGTCGCGGACCGTGCCGGATTCCTCGTTGCCACGCGCCAGATGTAGAACTCGAGCAAGCGTCTTGTACTGCAACGAAAAACGCAGCTGGGCGTTGGTGTTTGTGATCTTCTCCTTGTCCTCACGCAGTGTTTTCTGGAAGCGGAGCGCAATTCCGGCACATTCCCTCTGAAAACACTCGGTCTTCCGCTGCACAGCTGTCTTTTCGCAATCGGCCTGATTTTTCCCTCCGCCCTCGTGGTCGACTACCATCGCGTCGTGCTGCGCAATAGACTCCATTGTCGTTTTTTCAATCAGGCGCGACACATCAAGAAGTCGGTGCAGGGTGTGGACGAATTCACAGTGTCCCATAAGCACTGCGTGTAGCTCGGCAAACATCGCCGCGCATGCCTTGGTGTACAGGAATGTTTCAGAGCACGCCTTTTTACACTCTTGTTGTGTTTTTTGCAGGTGTTGGTCGTGCTCGAACGCACATTCCTGCACGTCCTGATAGTCTCGATCACAAAGCACGCTCTGTAGATACTGTAGGATCGCCACTGGCGTCTTCAGCGCCTGGTGCGTCCGTTTGTGTGAAGACATGTTTCGATGTGCTGGGCCGGTACGCGTGGTAATCCACGGCAGAAGTATGTGCCTCCGGCCTCATGTGAGACTGTGCTATAAATAGGTTCAGGGTTCAGGTGTGCTATTTCGGCAGTCCTGGCCCGCCTAGTCCGTACTTCCGGGTATCTTAGCGTTGAATGTGCGGTTGCACAGGGAGACAACCAATGACGCCAGATGCTCTGACTAGAAAACACCCATTTCGACCACCGACACGAGAGTCACAGGATGTATATTCACAATAATTTGAAAAATGACAACTTGCAAAACATTCGCTTCACCAATAACACAAGTCTACATCGTCTGGGAGACATGCTGTCGCAACTACGCAACTTGCAAGCCGTGCCAACGCAGAGTATGAACGTGGATGATTTTTGCGTCAGAATGCGACAAATCGACGCTGTTGTATCTCGATGGGCAAACCTGGTGCACAAACTGATTACACCAAAAAAACCGGTAATCTGCAAGAGCCCGTCGCAAAATCGATCCATCCCGCACAGTTTAAATTTCCGCGTATCGCTCGCCCTCACACTACAGGCACTGGAGATCCGAGGAGTAAGTCGTGATATTCTCTACAAAACTCGGCAAAAACTGTGCGCCTCTGTGGAGGGTCTTCATGTACCACCGCTGTCTCGAGCGTACCGTCATGTGGCATTCCGCGCACACAACACTATACAGTGAACAAGAGACATCAAGTACCGGGCCGTTGCGATACGCCTATTGTGAAGCTTTCTGTAGCACAGAGGTATACCGTGTGTCAGGATATAAAGCGCTTGCACCTATCAGGGGCGGGCGACAGAAAGTTTCCAAAGAATTCCCCCATAACACCCCAAACACAACCCAAATTCAAAAACAGGCGATTCGCGTCAACAAATAGGATATCCGCGCGAACACGACAGACACGTGGGTTTCCAGACCGAAATAGCATATTTGCCTGTATAAATAGGCGATATCGGCACGCGTCAGCTGGTAAGCTCCCGAGCACGATCGCATCATGCGCAAAGTGCAATTAGAAGCGCTGAAGTGCATAGTGGGCGTGAATTCCGATTTCTACACCATGCTCATAACAAAGGCCGGTGCCTCTTCCACGCCAATTATCAACGAGCTGCTAATCCTGCGCCATTTTGGGGACTTCAGTTCCGAGGCAGCGAAGAAAGTGTTGAATGCCGTGATGGAACAAGAGGCCATTGCTCACCTCAAGAAGAAAAGCATCCAGACAGAAAGAGAGGCGTGGGTGTCTAGAATTCCGTCGGACCCCGCCGATCAGGATGCGCTCACACGGTTCATCCACGTTTGCATTCTCAACCGCGATTTCTGCACGATTTCGGCGCATGTGGACGCAAGTATGAAAAAACAGTTTGCCAGCCTTCTCGCAGCTGGCAACAGTGCACACGGTTCTGGCGGAGCAGGAGCCGTTGGTGTCGAAACACCGCAGAACCCAGCCCATGCCTGGCAGAACACAACACCGTGCAGTGTGGAAGAAAAGTTGCAGATTGTGCATAAAATGGCGGGATGTATTTTGAGCACCCTTCCTCCGTTTGTCAACGACCCCAAGACAACAGCGTGGGATCACTCGAATTCCCCGTACATGGCTTCGATATGGACGCATTACATTGTCCAGCTGAATGCCGAAGCCCATCTTGTTTTCTGTGGCGAGATTACCAAGCACCGCAATGACGAGAAATACACCGCCGACATTTTCTGCAACATGTGCGGGAAAAATGGCAAACATTACACCCCCGACTACGTGCAGAAATGGTACCACGAGCAAGCCGAGCACAATCCAGACGACACACAGATGATCTGTGACATGTATCTTTTCAGATCGAGCTCGCAGACCAGCTGCTACACCTACGTCATGCCCACGCTCTGTGACAAGAACAAGAAGGTGACACTGGGCAAACTGCGCCAAATCATCAATTTCTGCGTCACGCTCGTGAATCTGGTGGACAAGGACATACTACAGAGTGTTATGCCTGTAGAAAATGTGGAGCTTTGCAGCATTTGTTCTATCGTCAAAGATCTCTGGAGCAAAAGCGGCGAGGAGCAGGATTGGGGAATCGCAGAGAGAATGAGCGAGATCCCAAACTGTTTGGCGATTCGCAAAGCGTGCAAGGAACTGCAAAAGTGCCTGCGCATGTATGTGTTTCTCTTTCACATTCAGGGAGCAAAAAACACCGGCTTGCTATTGCAGCATCTAGTCGACAAGAATGTTTTCTCGGTGGACGATAGTATTTGGAAGAATTTCCAGAGTTGGGTGGTGCACGGCAGCAACAATCCGCAGAGCCGCGAGATATCTGCTGGCATTATTCAGTGGGCCAAGGCGGACTTTGTCCAATTTTTCAACAAGTCCCAGGCCCTGGATTTCGTCGTTTTTGACCCAGTTATGCAAGAAGACGAGGATTCCGCTGCCTTTAGGGAGTCTTTGCTCTGTGGCGACGAGTGCATGCACGATCTGCTGCAAGAAGAGTCGGTGTGGCCGCAGCACGACAGTCCGCCAGCTCTTCTCAGTTTCGACAGCGATTCGGACTCGGACCTCTTCATCTGAAGTAAACACGAAGCGGCCCTGTCTCTCGATCATAGCACATACGAAAACAGATCGACTGTGCCTCCATTTTGTCGACATGCATCCATACCCCTGCACCCGAACACGGGCAAAATTATGCGCGAATGGGTGTATACACCGTGCCAAATCATGTTTTCTCTGTGTTTTATTAAAGCCCAATGCTTGACGCTTGTTTGGTATATAAGAAGACATGGGAAGTGATTGTTAGCAATAGAGAGTTATTGCCAACCCTGCATACTCGAATTATCCAGCCAGATTGCTTGATTTTCTCAGGTTCTGTGTCGATTCGTTTTTGTGCATCGCATTTCACATCACGCAGTGTGAGATTGCATTGAAGTCTAAAATGGCGCCGGCGACAACTGTCAACTCCGCACAGCCTCCCGCTGTAGCAGTGTTACCAGTCCAAGTGGTAACTCCCAAGGTCCAGGTACACGAAGAGGATAACAGGATTTGCGAGTGCATCGAGAAAAATGCAAGCATTGTCCTCATTGTGTTGCTCATTTTTTTGCTGGATATGGCGTATCTGTTTGTGGCTGGAACCTCGGGCGGTATTGCGAATCTCCGGAACCAGAACGGCATCTTTCCTGGGACCGTTCATCGCTGGCAGAAAGCCGTGGAGACGAAACAAATCTATCTCTGTAAGGCTTCGATGGACCTCATGTGTTCTTCGATGCTGAACGTGGTCTATGGATTCCTGTCCACCGCATCTTTCCTTTGGCCTGTACCGGGAGAAGCCAAAGCTGTGTGGATCCTTCTGGGGAACATTGCGTTACAGGTTGTGGGGCATATGGCTGCTGTGCGTATTCACGTATTGGTCAAGATTGGTATTATCGCTGTCTACCACTGGTATTGCACAATGTCGCGCAACAAGTTTGGCGTCTGTCTTCTTGTACAGGCGGTTTTTTGTGGCGATATTTTGGGACAAAACCCTTTTGTCGTACGCTGGTTCTTCATTGTGTTTTTCCTGGCACGGATGTGTGAGATGGCGCCCGTCGTTTCTACCTGGCTGCGCATTGGTGTGTGTTTCACCCAAGTTTCCGTCGATTTTTCCCAGAGCATGTTCAGTTGCATGCGGGTGCCGCGTTGCGTGGTAGACGTTGCTGCGAAGCAATGCATCATGTTAATCAAGAAGGTACTTGGCAACAACGTCACGTCTACTAACAACAGCGACGGTGAAAAAACAACGGAGTCCGTACTGGAAACAACCCCATCTGCCCGTGGAAGATCGCCAGGTCGTCCCGAGAAAAGTGTAACGGAGACCCCACATAGAAGTGGAAAAACATCGTTAGGTCGTCCTAAAGGCAGTACAAACAGTGCCATCTCTGCCCGTGCCCCCCGTGCCATCACTGGCGTGCCTGCCCCAGTCGCCAATGCCGTGCCTGCCCCAGTCGCCAATGCCGTGCCTGCCCCAGTCGCCAATGCCGTGCCTGCCCCAGTCGCCACTGTCGTTCCAACTTCGAGTACTAAGCGAAAGTCTGTCCAGACACCTTCGTTTAATCCTAGGAGCCATAAGAATCAACGCCGTTGATGCAGTTGACGGACAAGCAACAGGGCCAGTCGCCGGAATCATTTTCTAGACTTCAATAGTGAGATCACACTACAAAAAATCCAGGCGTTATGGCAGGCTGACTAGCCTGGCTGGGTTCAATTCCCAGTGCGCCCGATAGCCGGCATTTTGCGTATCACAATACCATACGTAGCAAATATTCAGATCTACAGATTACTTTTTCCCTGTTAACACTGCCATCGTGTGGCGATGAAACAGGCGAGTAGAATCCCCATGTGTTCTGACACAATACTATATAAGGCAACACACAACTCCAAGGCGTCTGTCATCACACGCCTTCTGATTCCCTGCCAAGTGCACAAAACTGGGGATTGATAACAGATCATCCGCTCCACACCACCACCTGTGGGTGTCGTAGCGCGAAGTGCCGTGATTCATTCCGAAAACATCAATGTGGCCATTTTTCTCAGCCATGTTTTGCACGATGCTGTATGTTTTAGTCGCACAAGAGACCACAGTCTTTGAGCCACACGATCCGGTGTTCCTGGTGCGGAACGCGTATCCGCAAGTGGCACCTGCGCTATACACTGTCTGTGTCATTCATATGTTCTGGAATGGCCTGGGTTTTTTCCGAATGAAGACGTGTTTTATCATGTTGGCGATCGTCATGTTTTCGATGGTGGTGGGGGCCAGGTATCTTGTGCACCTGTACACAGACATTTTGATCAAAAACGTGAACGATTCGCTTGGTTCTTGGCTGGATATGGCTGGACTCGGTAGTGCCATGAAAGTGATGCTACCTCCGCTAAACACCTGGACGATCCTCAAACAGTCCTGGTCGTACTCCGCCTTCTGTTTTGACTGGGTTCGCTACGTGTTTACCCTTCCGCGGCTGTTCGGTGAAATGCCCAACAACTGTTGCTTCGTGTTCTCTATTGTGCACTACACAGCAGCAATAGTTCAGATGTGAAACGAACCTGCCGCGGAATAGCGGGCATGCTATGGATTAATGCTACGGCGCCAAACCATGTAAAAAAAGGATCAAGACTGGCGTCTGTTGTGTTGGTTCGATTCCTCCTGATCTGAAATCAATACGCTGTGAAGTGACGTTGGTCGTGTTTTATTGCACAATCTCACAAAACGCCCGGAGTAGCTTGACCGTGCAAATTGGCGGCGGACGCAACCATTTGTCGTCCACTCATGCATCTTGACCGTGAATGTGTCTACTTTGAAACGATACATTCCGCGCAAGGTCATGATTTCTGTCTGGACCATGCGATTTTGCGCACACGATGCACATCAGTTTCATCCTTTGTGAGTGATAATGTGCTAGATTTTTGTGTGGTGCAATCTGTGTGATTCGGACAAGTTGACGGGCCAAAGAGCCCATAGCGGCTACACATACACGTTCAGATGCTCATACATGTTGGGATGCTCATATGCGTAGTCGGTCTGCGAGTCTGCAAGCCGAGAAAAATATATCTGCGATTTGGTGGTGTCCAGGTGGCGGGTGCTAGGAGATGGTGCACTGTTTGCGTCGACACAGCAGCAGAATCTACCCACGGCTAGTCGGATGCAAACCACCACTAGAAACACAAAAATTACCGCACAGGCACCGTAAAAGATGATCATATACAATTCTGGGATGCCCGTTGTTCCGTCATTGGAAGGCGCAGGTGTGTTGTCTGGAAGAGAGCGTTCAATAATGGGCGGCAGACCCTCTTGTCGCAACGCATCGTTGATCGTGGATACAGCAACAACAACCTCGCTGTGTGCGAAACTCGAAAATGAAATCGACACGCCAATCTCAATGCCCGCCACAACAAAGGATGGGGGGTTATGAGAATCATCGGAAAGGTCTACCACTTTCGAGATGACCACGTCATCGGACAGCACAGCATATGCCTGTGCGAGGGCACGTTGGAACGCATTGCGCTGCCGATCAAAGCCTTGCAAGGTCATGAGCATTCGGTACACAAAGACTCTCACAACATTATACGGAGCAGGGGTGGTTAGCGGCGTGGTGGTTACAATTGGAATCAATACGGATAGCACCCGAGGGACTTGCATCAATTGCAGGGTCGGCAGACTGTTTCCGGTGTTTTTCAAATTGAGCCCCTCGGGTGTCAGTTTCGATACCACCTGGTTCCCTGTCACACGATTCTCCACGATAATTTCAACATCCACACTAATGCGAGAACCCTGCAAGGGTCGACGCGCAGACGAAACTTGTCGGATGCCAACGATGCGGATCTTTTGCAGGAGGACACCTGTCAACTCTGACAAGCCCAGCACGAACTCGGCCTGCTTGACACCAAAGTCCTGCATGCTAATTGTCATTTCGACGTGCAAGCTCACCTGTATCTGCTCCACCAGTCCCCTGCCAATGAGCACCGTCGTACTGGGAATAAACACAGTTGCATTTGTGTGGATGGTGTGGGTGAGGTTGGCACCGCTGGTTCCGTTGGCATTCGTGGTGGAATCGTTTTTTGTCGTGGTAACAGTAGTATTGTCGTCTACTATGGTGCTTGTATTGACACCGCTGGTTCCGTTGGCATTCGTGGTGGTATTGGTTGTGGAATCATTGTGCGCAATATCACCCGTACGATGACAGCGGTTGGGAGTGTTTGTGTCGCACAAGAAGCCCTCTTCGATACTGCACACGGAAGAGCACCCGTCGTTTTCTTGCACATTGCCATCATCACAAGCTTCATGTGCGCCCATGATTTCATCACCACACTCTGCTTTTGAAGCCAATGTTGCACACACAGGAGTCCAACACAAAAAAAGATTCAGTGATGAATTTATTCCAATACCCCCGCACAAGTGAATAATAAATACATAAGCAACCCTCTTGCTTATGATTCACGGCACTCGACCCTTTGAAAATGGCTTTTCAATACGGGTCGTACGGAGAACTCGCATAATTGTATGCGCTATACGCTGTTTTTGGAATGAATTCAACTTCTGTGTTTCGTGTTGTTGGGTTCGCTGCCGCATGTGCGACTAGCTCGTGCATTTCCTGGTACCTTGTGGGTTGGCAGCACTTGTATACAATGACACAAATAAGAACGACAGACACACACAACACAATACATGCAAGGATAATCCACATAAAATCGGAGATCAAACCGTCTTTTTCGACAGTATAATTGTCTGCCCGGATAATGACGTTTGCGTATCCACGGTCTTGAAGTTCTTGCAGCAGCCGGTCGTTCGCGACGGTGGGTCTTGATTCGTAGGTCTCGATGCGTGCCGCTACAGCAGTGCCTCCGAGTTCAGCCGACGCAATCGACTGCAAAAGTCGACGCCCAGGCTTGGGCGTTGCGACAGCGTGATATGTCAGTGTTATCTTGTCCACGGCTGTTTCGTATATTTCTGCGAGATTGTTTTGAAATTCGCTGCGAACGTTGTTGGTATTCGCGAGGAAGACGCTGTACGCAATTTCGAGCTCGAAGGATTTTTGCACGATCTTCTCTTTTTGTTCGCACTGCACGGTAGACAGCCCAGGTGTCGCCTGCCAACCATTTGTAGCATCACACTTGCAGTCTGTCCATTGTGTTTTTCCAACGCCTGTGGTCATAGAATTCAGCGGACACAATGTGCAAGCATTGTCGCCCTCCACATTCTTGTAATGCCTGGTACTGCACAAACTGCACGACGAGGCCCCGTTGATCTTCTCAGAGCCCATTTTGCAGATACACAAAGTACTGTCTGTTTTGGCGACACTGTTTGTTCCACACTGTGTGCAGGCGTCTGCATTAACAGAGCCCTCTGGAGAAATGGGGGTGGCGGCATTACAAGTTTCACATAGTGCACTTCCCGGGACAGCTTTGTAGGTGCCACCAGCACATTTTTCACAGCTCCCTGCCGTACCGGTGTGGCCTGTGCGGCAGTCTTTTTCGCATGTTCCTTGCACATCGGTGTACAGAGGAGCGCACTCACAGCCAGTTTTATCTTCTTTTGGCACCTGGTTTGCTTCACACGACTCGCAGGCAGCTGCATTCACGGAGCCCAGTGGAGAAATAGGGGTGACTGCATTACAAGTATTACACGGTGCACTTCCTGTGGCATCTTTGTAGGTGCCACGAGCACATTTTTCACAGCTCCCGGCTGTACCGGTGTAACCTGTGCTGCAGTCTTGACTGCATGTTCCCGTAACCAAAGTGAAACCATTTCTACAAGAAGAACATTCGGTGTATGCGGTATTTGGAGCCAAATTGCCCGTACACTCCGACATCACAGACTTTGAACAGGAATCGAAGCCATTAGTTGTGATCCATCCGACCTCAATTGTACAGGATTCACTGCAGCCATCATTGTTGTTCGTATTTTCATCATCACAAGTTTCGCTTCCCGCGCGAACGCCATCGCCACAGGTTGTTTTGCATATATCGTGGTCATTGTGCTGAAGATCGCACGAGTATCCACACTCGACAAAACACTCGACCGAACACCCGTCCCCCGATACAAGATTTTCGTCATCACACGTCTCGTTGAACCGCCGCACGCCATCTCCACATACTGCATGTGTGGAGGCAGTACCAGAGAGACACGCGATGTTTCAGTACTAGTAAGCAAAGTTTATTCACAAGTGCATACACATTTCGACATTCACACAAATTATGCGCTGTCGCTGTGTTTACGACCAAAACACTAACTAGGATGCCTAGGGCCTTTGGTGTGGTCTGTTGGTCTGGGTTTGTTGATGCCTATGTACTATCATGCTTCCCATCGCGCGTGTGTGTGGGGATGGTCGTAGAACGGGGGATTGTAATGGGTTGTTTCGATTGACATCGGTTGTGATAACAGCATGTGCTGCTCTTGGTTGTTCTCGATCTGCGACGCCCTGTCTTGCAGCGTATCCACTTTTTGATAGCGTGGTTGGCGAAAGCATGTAGATACTACAATGGTAGCAAGAACAACAACCGCACAAAACACCGCACAACCCACAAAAAACCACATAAAGGGGAAGTCAGAACCATTCTCCGCCGGTGTGTGGTCATTGGCGAGAAACGAAACAGTTAATGATGCGGACAGCATGGCCTGCAACACAACGTCGTCCGAGGGTAGAGTCACTGAATCAAGGCTGACAATTTTCGCTGTCACGATAATGATATCAGAGCCAACGCCCGCACCAGACTGCAACAGCCGCCGCCTGCGAGCTGTCAGCACAGTCTCTGGGGTCCTTTCCGAGTAGTACTCCAGTGAAATCGACGCCGCATCGGTGGCATACACCGTGGCGAGCGTGTCGACAAACTTGGTGCGAAGTGTGCTGGAGTCCGAAGCGAAATCCTCGTACGAGGCCGTGACTTGAAATTTTCGTGTTGTTGTGATTTGCACCGGCACAATCTCCAAGAACGGGGTTGTCTGGATGGAAAAGTGCATTTCAAACTGACTCCCACCGGCACAGTAGTAGCCGTCATTCACAATTTTGATTTCCAGCAGGTCGCCCGCGTCTCTCAATTCCCAGCTCGTCTTGTCTACCGCGCTTACGCTATCCCCCGGATTCCACTCGTAGAGCTCACGCTGTGTCGACGCCACTGTATAGTGCACAATCTGCAACTGGTCTTCTTGTACAACCGGTTCTCCGCCTTCCTTGTATACAAGCTCGTCATAGTAAGGAAGCTTATGAGGATCTCCACCCCACGCGTAATTGGCTTCTTTGGAACACAGACCAACGTTGAACGCGTCGAGTCTGACGTAGAGTTCACCACCAGCAATGGTTCTGAACGAATACGTGGAGATTGTGGAGACCGTCACCGCTGTTGCCCGGATTGCCAAGTCGGTTTTGTCATTCCCTTCATACGGACACATGTATGGACTGTCCAGTGAACAAACAACACCAAACAGTTTTGGATATATTTCGATCTGCTGTGGCCACTGCATGATTTCGTTTGGACCTGGCGACATGTTTGGATTGTTGTGCACCGTCGTCCACTGATCATTGAATACTCGCGCAAGAGGCTTGGTTGTGGGTGTTACATACAGGATGCCGTTAATTGAGAACTCGAAATTCACCACCAGTGGATCAGGATCGCCATCTTTTACGATTTCGCCACCGTCAATTGCACTGGCAGTCAGCTGGAAGAAGAAAATTTTCTGGCCGGTCGACGGGCATGTGTCACAAGCACCAGGAGTGAAATCAGGGGCATTATCCAGGCCATTCGTGTAGCACCCTTCGCACGTTGGCTTTGCATAGTCTCGGATTGAAAGATGTGGATACTTCGCTCCTGTTGAACTCGCGTCCTTCCGGTCATCATATGGGCGAGAATTTTTGAGTTTGGCAACGCCTACTGAGTCAACATCAACAAACTGGGTATTGTTGATATGAATTGTGTATGTGATTCCCTGGGTAGCGAAATTACCGCCCATGCCGCTGCAAGAAGCATCCTGCTGTAGCACGCAACCGTTGCATTCGTCAAATGGCCAGCCAATCAAAGAATCCGGCGAGAGGGTTCTACATTTGCAATCTTCGTCTGTGACACATTTTTCAGATGTGGTGTCCAACGCTTCCAGGCGATCGACCTTGGCGATGTTACTTACGTCGCTGATGGAGATGTGAATTTTTGTGGAACCGAATAACGGCTTACACTCATTAGCGTCGATGTGCACGTTGATTTCAAGACTTTCCTCATCTGTCATTAACACATACTCCGTATCGAGCGTTGCTCTCATAATCTGGTCATTTTTGTTATATGTCGTGATGGTTCGGGTTTGGCGATCACCAGAAATTCGTGTGATGCTCAACTTGTCAGACTGGGTTATACGCTGTTTGTTTTTCTGGTATTTCGAACTATCACATGTACCTCCCATGGTCAGTATTGTGCCAGCTGCAATCTTCTCTGGCTCACAGCCCATCGTTATATTATTGGCAGCATCGTGATAGAATTTGTACTCTCCAACGTATTCACACTGGTCAAACACTGCTTCGTGCACAGTGACGTATGTACGTACTCCCGGCATACGTTGTATGATATACGACAAATCTTCTGCAGGAGCTTCTTCAAATGTACTTGTGCCGGTCTGTATCCTCCGAATACGAATGTGTTTGGCACTGATTTCCGGCATTTCTTCGTCTGCATCAGGGTCGAAATTTTTGAGTGTAGTATCTCCTGCCAGAGAGTCAATGTCAATTATGGCTGGCAAGTCACCTTCGAAGGGACAGACCGATCCTATCATTTGCAAAAACTCGCGTTTCAATGGACAAATCACTGCGAATTTTTGAAGTTCCAATGTGTATGTCTTGCTTTGGTAAATCTGGAACATCGTGTTTCTATCTTGCTCACCATTAAGTTGTCGAATCTCTGACTTGAGTTTCTGCGTATTCTTAGTGACAAATTTCACACCGTCAATGTCAAACTCAAAGTTCACTTCAAGAGCGGCATCAACGTCGTTATGCGTAATTTCAGATGCCAATGCTGCCATCGTCAGCGAAAAAATATACACTTTATCATCGTTTTCGCATGCCAAATCCCCCCAAATTACACTACCAGATTGCATGCATCCATGATAGTATGGGTGTTGGAACGCCCGTATTGATATGTGCTCATAATGGATGTTAAGCAGGTCGTCTGTGTGATTAAAACTGCGCTTGAGTTTTGCCACTGCAATCGATGTGCTCGATAACGAATAACCCTGTGGTGGCTGCACGCGGATTTCGAAAACCATGGCATTGAGGTCCAAATGATTGCCAATGTTGTTGCAGACTCCCGTTTGCTTACTTAGCACGCACTTGTTACATTCATTCCGTGGCCATGGAATCGATTCTGACTTTCCACTATCAAGTACAGTAGTAAGCACACACTCACAGCTAGCAGCATCGCCTGCGGATTCCTTGAGTTTTGTTGGACAGAAATGCGTATCAATAGTGGTAGTACTTGTGGAAAGCGAAAGTAGGCGACGGCGGCTGCTACTTGTCGAATATGAATTAATGCGCAATGCATTTGCACTGTCCAAATTGTTCAGCTGAACCGGAATACGACCCGTGTTCCCTGATTTACGGGTTTCGTCCGCAACAATTACCAGTTTGTATGTCTGTCCTCTCGCGAAAGTCTCTTGTTTGCCCCAATTCCATTGGGTGTCATATTTCCCGATTTCAGCATTTGATGGTGCTATTGACCCGAACGCATCCCTATACATTCTCTGATATTTGTCGTATTGCACGTATTTGAAAACTCTGCATGTTGCACCACCAGAAGGACATGCTATCTGGATAGGCATTGCCGGGACACTAGTGGTTGTGTCAAATATCACTGGAAGCCAGTTGATGCCCACGATAACACCCAGAGTGGCCACCTTTCGATATACTGGACCAGTGACTGTGAGAGCAGTTGAAACTGGGGTCATTTGTAAGTTCAATATGTACACATTGTCTGGATGCTGGTATATTTCACGGTGACCAAACCTCTTTGACGTAGATTCAGTGTTGGAAATGAATGGCTGCGTTCCACTGCGCGTATTGAACACTGATACTGATCCATGTTGCATTCCTGGTATACGATTGAGAATAGAAGTTATTGTTTGGTCTTCGAGATTTACCCAGAATGAGAAATAATTAACTCCTCTGAACAGCTGCACTGTTTGCTCCACTTCATCTTGTTCAATCTCACTCTTTTCGCACAGACCGCTCGTCATAGTCCACCCTGTTTCAATCTCACACGAACTACTGCAGCCATCGCCACCAAACACGTTGTCATCATCACACTCTTCGTCGCTCGCCAAATGGCCATCTCCACACTTAGACAGGCACACATCCGGTCCATTCGTTTTTAGTTCACATGCAAAACCACATTCCACCGTACACACATTGGAGCATCCATCACCATTCGATATGTCTCCATCATCACACGCCTCCAGGTACAACCGACGCCCATCGCCACAATCTGCATTTTAGAGTAGCAAAGGTGGAAATGGGATGGGTGAAACAAACACGCATTTTAGTACTTGATGTTATTTATTACGCAGTGTGTCTAAAGCTCTCATGAAGTTGATCATGTCTATCTTCTACAATACAATCGACTCTACCCCACAAGGTCAGCGCATATCTACAGCAAAAACGAGTCATGATGTGGCTCTGAATAATGCTGTGCGTCGTACGCTGCGTCGCATACAAACACAATTTCGCTTCTGGCTGGAGCAATTTGAGGTAACGACTGGAAAGTTTCGGATTGCTTGCGGAAATACAATACACACCACGCCCAACCAATCAAAATCACCAATACAAGAGCAACAATACAAAAAGCAACAATCCACAACAAATTAAACACTGCACCGTCAGGTGGGGCTGTGTAATCTCTCGCGAGTATCTCGACATTGTCGATTCCTTTTTGAGATAATGCTGTTGTCATTTGTTGGTCAGTGACAGTATTTGATATCGCTCTGAAGGCCACAACGCTGGATTCGATAATGGTGATGTCGGCGTCCAAGAGTCGGCGCCTACGCACTGTTTCTTTGGTATTGGGATCATTTTTGCCGTAGTACGATAGCGTAATCTTGTCCACGCTGACACTATATGCTACGGCCAGGGCCTCCTTGAATTTGGTCAGAACGCCGCCAGAGTTGCTGGAGACGTCTAAAAATGCCATCTGAATCTCAAACTGCCGTGTAATAGTGATTTCCACCTGTTCACACAAAAAAGTGGATGTTGATGTTGTGTCGCGTTCATACCCTCGTACAGTATCGCACGTACACTGGTCGACCCTGGTAGACCCTTCACTACCTGTCGTGGCACCGTTTGTGCAAAGATCACAGGTAGCATCACCTTTCTCTACTTTGTAAAACCCAAGCCCGCAAGTACTGCATCCATTTGCACCGTTTGTGATTTCATAGCCGGGCTTGCACACACAATTATCTTTGTTGGAATTCGCAACTTTGTTTGAGTTGATGGCACACGCTTCACACTGTTGTATTCCACTACTACCCTGTGCTGAAACAGGCTTAGAATCAGGACACTCCAAACAATTTCCAACGCCAAACCCTGGTTTATACGAGCCGGAAGCACACACTTGACACGACCCAGGAGTACCATGGTTTCCTGCAGTACATGGCGAAGGGTCGGTTGTTGGGAAAATTGTGTTTTGAACTTTAAAGTGCATGTCAAAGTTATTCGAAGTGGCACAATTGTTGCCATCGTTGGCAATTATGATTTGCAGCTGGTCCAGATCAGCAGACAATGTCCATGTCGTTGTCGAGGCCCCTGTTATCACAGTGTTTTGATCATATCGAGTTGGACTACGTTGGCCCGTTGTGGCGGTATATTGCACAATTTGCAAAAAGTCATCCTGTTGTATAGAGGCATCTGTATTGGGACAAGCTCCTATGTGAAAGGCGTCCATTCTGACATGCAATTCGCCCCCCGCAATCGTCCTGAAAGTGTACACTGTTCTTCTGGCGACATTGTCACTTGTTGCTGTGATTTGCAGGGATGTTGATTCCAAACCTTCATACGGGCAGTCGGTATTGTCTGGTGTGTCAAACGAACAAACAACGCCAAAACGTTTTGCGTCTATTGTGATTATTTTTGGCCATTTAAACTCTTCAGATGCAGTTGGTATCGTGTTATATAGGTCGTGTTGTCTGTTTGTCCCACCAGAATTAACACCTGCTGATAGCTGTGAAAGAGACTTAGTGATTGGTGTAACATACAAGACTCCACCGATTGAAAACTCAAAGTTCACTTGTAGTGGATTTGGCGTGGTTTCGTCAACTGCTATCTCGCTATTCATTGCCATGGCAGTCAATTGGAAAAAGAATATCTTCAAACTATTGCTACATGCTGCGCAAGCATTGGCTTTGAAATCTGCATTTCCACCACGGCCATTCGTGTAGCATCCCAGACAAACCGGCGTGTCGAATCCTCGGATGGAAAGATGTGGATATTGCACTCCTGTCGAATCAGGTTCATTTTGGTTGTAGGGTAGGGAATTTTTAAGTTTCACGACAGCCATTGTGTTGGAAGTGACCATATCTGTACCTTCAATGTACAAGAAATATGTAATACCCTCATCCTCATAATATTCACCCTGCGCGTTACATTCAGACTCGTCTCCCTGAATCACACACGAGTTACACTCGTCAACCGGCCAACCAATTATTGTGTGCGGTTCCACGTGTAGATTGCTACATTTGCAATTTTCCTTTGTGACGCATATATTCGCATTTGCGCGTATGGGCACCGTTGTCTGACATACGGAGCCGCTCGTTGTATAACCGTCTTCGAGCACACAACTGCTGCTGCAACCATCGCCATTGTCAAGGTTACCATCGTCACAACCTTCCCCGAACGCATGTTCGCCATCTCCGCAAGTAGATTCGCATTCATCCAGTGAATTCGTGCCGTCTGTACAGACGAAGCCACACTCCACAGTGCATGTCCCCGAGCATCCATCGTTGTCGTTTGTATTACCGTCATCACACTCCTCGAGATAGAATTGGACGCCATTGCCACATACTGGGTGTGAAAGTGGGAGAAGTGGACAAGGAGGGGGGGAATACAGGCGTTTCAGTAATAGAATTTATTAATTTGTACGCACACGAGCAGTATAATACCATTCGCAGAAAATCGGAATTCTGCTAGTCTAAACGGTGCCATCATGCGAAGCTCAATGGTGCTTGTCGTACATTTATGGATGAGCATCAATAAAACAGAGATTTTCGCCCAGCCATGACCGTACACACCAAGTGAGCTCATAACGACTGTGGCCCATAATACACGTCAAAATAATTCTCGGCATTGTATCGGGAATCTGATATAAAAACCGTCTGGCTGGTGCTATTGGCAATCTGTGCTTCATGGCTAAGTAGATCATCCGACGTGGATTGTGGGGTTTTATGCAACTGATATGCAACGCATCCCACAGCGCACACAAACACACAAGAGACAACAACAATCACGGTAATTAGCATGGTATCGGGAGAAGAACCGTTTTCTTCGATTACGGTGGCGTCGTGGAGGATAGTAATACTATCTGCAAAGATATTTTCCGCATCTAATGCTGTCTGGATGTCTCCATCGCTGACGTCGTTGGATTTTGTGTCAAAGACTGTGATCTTCGCAGTGATGGTGGTGGTGTCTGAAGTTTGCAGTAGTCGTCGCCTTCTACCACTTTCGGCGAGATTGGGTGTGTTTGTATCGTGGTACGTCAGTGTGATTTTCGCATCCACCACATCGTAGGCCTGCATTAGCGCAGTTTTGAATTTAGTCCGAATATTGTCAACGTCATTATCAAAATCTGTGAATTCCGTGTTCAACGTGAAAAACTTTGTGATGAATATTTCAGGTTGCGTGCAAGCTGTACTTGTACCCACGAGCTTCCATCCTTGTTCAGCATCACATTTGCAATCATTGACATCCATACTTCCGATAGAATTTGTCACGGCATTGTTGATGCACGGACTACACGTATTGTCACCTTTTGATTGCTTATAAAATCCTATTGTACACGCAGTACATTCCGAAGATTCTGGTTTCTTTTCATGGCCCGGCTGGCATACACAGCTGTCTGGAGTATCGCTCGCAACGGTATTGGATCCTGGTGTACATGCAAAACACGAGGATTGTGAAACAGTGGCAATTGCAGACAATGGTGTATCAGCAGGACAGGTTTGACATAATGTATTGCCATATCCTTCTTTATATTCGCCAGCATCACACTGCGAACAGCTTGATGGAGCTCCAGAATAACCCGGATTACACTGGCATTCATTGTCATATGTTGATGCACCAGTCGAACATTCTGTAGGGATGCACACCAGGGCTGTTCCACTGGCACCATTGCCAGTGTGATCCGCTGGGCATTCACATCCAGTGAATAAAGAATTGGATTGTGCTGGTTCCTGACATCTGCTAGTACATGGGTCTATTCCTTGTGAATTTTTGAAGTATGTAGAAGCACAATGTTCACATTTCGCGTTGTCTCCATTGCCAGTCATATATTTACCAGCAGGGCATGTGCAATCTAAGCCTGTTCCTGAACCCGTCGCAGTGAATGTATTATGAGGACAATCACAATCTGTTTTGTCCGTGTTTGCTATAGCATTATTTCCACATGCGTCGCATGTTGTTGACCCGGATGATACAATCTTATTTCCATCACAAACAGCGCACTGGTTATCTACATTCATGCCCAATTTGAATGTTCCTTGGGAGCATTCTACACATTCCTGTGCATCGATATGTTTTCCATCCCCGCACTTGCATTGCGTTCTTTCATCATTCGATTCGCGATTTCCAGAACATTGGGTACATCCTGTGGTGCTTGTCCCTTCCTTGTAATATTTTGCTGCACACGGTGCGCAAGAAGACCCTGATTCACTATGTTTACCTGGATCACATTCTGTTGGTTCAGAGGGTGGTGGAGGTGGTGGTGGAGGTGGTGTTCCGCTAGATGGCGTGGATTGGATCTTGAACAACATGTCGAAATCGTTGCTATCACATGTATTCCCAGTCTTCATTTTGCGAGTAGATTCATCCGGAAGGTTGATACCGTCGTTTATAATTGTGATTTCTAGCAAATCATCCGCATTTTCCAATATCCAGCTGGTAGTACCAGACACACCACCATTTTCACTTGTTGCCCCGTTAATAGTACTTCCGGGTATCCATATATATGATGTACGTACATCTGATTCCACGGTATAATGTACAATATGTAATTTGTCCATTTGCTCAGGCACTGGTAAAGGCTCAGTCTTCCAGCAATCGTCTCCATAATAAGGAGTTTTATTCGGATCACATCCCCTTCCATATCTTGGAACAGAATCGCATTTGCCCATAACAAAACTATCCAAACTAATGTGTAAGTCTGCATCTGCCACAGTTCTGAACGAAAATTTGCTGGTTGTGAATTTTTGTGTAACCACATTCGCACGCAGTTGTGTGTCAACATCACCTTCATAAGGACACGTGTAAATACTATTCAAAGGGCATATGATTTCGAATTGTTTTGCATTTATATGGACTCTTTGAGGGAATATAATCGTCGAAGGAGGGCTGATAACCGGAAGATCAATATTTGGATCCCATTCATTACCAACCTGAACTCTTGCAAGTCCTTTCACAGTATCTGTTACGTACAGCACACCACCAATATAGAACTCAAAATTCACGGGCAGAATGTTGGCATCATCTGCGCCATTTACAGCAATTTCGCCAATGTCGTTAGCTTTCATGGAAATCTGGAAGAAAAAAATTGAAAGTTCATCGCTACACGAAGCGCAAGCAGATGGCCCCCATGTTGCATCACCGCCCCAAGTATTTGTATAACATCCTTCGCATTTTGCATTGTTCAACCCTCGGATAGACAAGTGTTGGAATTCGGCTCCCGTATTTGACAGTGGATTGACTTGTGGGTCGTATACGTTAGAATTCTTGAGTTTTCCAACGGCTACGCTATCTTTTGTGACAACAATAGTACCATCGTCGATGAATAGGAAATAGGTAATTGGCGTTGCAAGAAAGTGTGTTCCCATACTATTGCAATGTTGTGAACGATCCAGCACGCACTTATTACATTCATCCACCGGCCACGCAATAGGGATCACAGGGTCGCCTGATACACATACACAGTTTTCTGCTGTGTGGCATACGTCTCCCGATAATGCCTGTAGTCGATCTACCGCTGCGGGAGTCGACGTTGTAGGAGTCGATGTTTGAGTGGTGCTGATACTAATTCGAATTTTGGTTGGTGATGTTAAACACTCGTATCCGTCAAGTGATATGACGATTTCCAAACTTTCATCCATATCAGAGAGAACATACTGTGTATTTGCAGATGGTGCATCCACAGTATTTGTGCCGTCATACTGAGCCGTTGCTTTGATGACACCGGCAGAAACTCTTGATATTGTCAATTTGTCTTCGGGTATTACTGGCTCATGGTTATATTCCCATGGAGTAGCGTCACATCCATCTGCTATGCGATCCCCACTAGCGATCAACGCCGGGTCACAACCGTACGTTCCATCGTCATAGTACATTCCAGCATAACTACATGTATCAAAAACGGCTTCTTCAATTGTTACATATAGAGTCTCTCCAGGCATGGGTGCAATGATATATGACAAATGTTTGGTGGGGTATACCGTAGGATAATCATCTCTACCATTTGCATCCGATTTTCTAAGTAATATTCCATTATCAGTATGTGGTTGTATAAGATCTTCGATAATGTTTTTTGCAGCGCCTCCATTTTGAATGTCAAATTCAATATGAGTCTCAGTGACACCTTCGAAAGGACATTCAGATTCGAAAAGAAGCAATAGGCTCCGGTCCAGTGGACATATGATCTGTGTTTGTTTGATCACAAGATTATATGGATTATCCAACTTGTAAATATCGAAATACTTAGACTCGATGTCGGACTGTCCATCACGAGATATCATAACTGTGTTCAGACGTTCTGTGCGTTCTGTAACGTATGTCTGGCCCTCTATGAAGAATTCAAAGTTCACCTCGAGTGCATTGGCTATGTCTTCCTTCAACATTTCCTGGAGCTTTACCTTCATACTGAGCGGAAACGTGTACAATTTGTTGACACAACTGTCCAATGCACCTGAGCTCCAATCAAATGCGTTTTGTGTTGTGGCGCAACCACTGGCACGGGCGTTTCCAAATCCTCGAATTGACAAATGCTCGTATTTCACTCCGTCTGGGAGCGCAAAACTGCGTTTCAACTTTGCCACAGCACTTGAGGTTTCAGATACTGATATTCCGTTTGGTGGTAAGACATGAACATTGAAGGTCATGGTTCCTACCATTTCCGCACCCATTTGTTCACACACATCTGTGGATGAAAAAACACACTTGTTACAATCATCAATCGGCCATGATAGTAGAGTCGTATCCTCAAGGGTACATCGGCAATCGTTGACATCAAATCGAACTGCTCCCTCTGTTGTTGCACAATAAGGGGCTGCTTGGACAGTGTCTGATGTTAATAAATGTCGGAATGTGGCATCTTCAGGGGCAGAAAGTAGCCGCCGTGTACCAGTAGAGCTGTAGCTCCCCACACGACTGTTTTGGTCTACAGTTAAATCGCTGATTCGAGCCCGCACATAACCATTTGTGAAACTATTACGTTTGGAGGTTGAAACCATTTGAAGAACAAAAGTCTGTCCTTCCAAAAAACTTTGTTGTGTGTCCCAGTTGTTTTCGCCCATTTGAATCACCCCATTCAAAAACACACCCGATGATGTTGTAAATAACCTTGTAATCTGGTCATATTGTACATATTGTAACTTTTGACATGCTGTGGAATCTGATGCCGTACACGCGACTTGAATAGGTGCTGCGTTTTTAGTATCAGAGGTGGTGTCAAACACAACCGGGAGCCAATTTTCACCTATTTTGAGACGTAGATTTTCAATGGTAGACACTCGTGTTCCAGTAACTTGAAGAGATAATACGCTCGTTGTTGCAATAGTCAAAATATACACATTCTGATCTTTATGTTCCAGCGTGTTTGGTGGAAACTGTAATACACTGTTAATCACTTTCGTTGAAGTCGAGAAAGTAGTCTGATCTATGGTGTTGTATCCAATTACAGTACCAAATGTTATACCAGTAATTGTATTCAACACCTGAACAATGTTCATGTTGGGGCTCGAAACATAAAATGAGAAATAGTTAATCCCGTTGTAAAGTGTTATCGTCTGCGTTACCGTGGAACCTGTACCAGTGCTCGTGTCTGTGCAAAACACCGAATTTGCTATATTTTCATCATAGTTTGTATTTTTTGCATACCCCGTCGAACACAAACATTCATCCTTTTGCGTAGCCCCAGTCGTAGTCCTTTCGGAATTTGCGGGGCAATTTTGACAATTTGGGGTTTTAGCTGTGTCTCGATACTTGTTACTCGGACATAGACAATTTCCACCGCTTCCGACATAGCTATCTTTACAAGCACACGCGCCAACAGATGTACTGCCGGCAAGATTAGTCGTAGAATCCATCGCACAAGGTGAACACGCGACATTTCCGGGAGATGTTTTGTACGTGCCTGCTGAACAGAGCGTACATGTACCCGCAGCGATGCCAGCATTTCCCGAGTAACCAGCTTTACATTGACAGTTAGACATCGTCCTTCCAGTTCCCGGTGTTGTCGAAAAATCGGCACATGCAGTACAAGCCGTGTTACCAGTGCCACCATTGAAGGAATCCATCGCACAAGGTGAACACGCGACATTTTCGGGAGATGTTTTGAACGTGCCTGTTGAACAGAGCGTACATGTACCCGCAGCGATGCCAGCATTTCCAGAGTAACCAGCTTTACATTGACAGTCAGATATCGTGCGTCCAGTTCCCGGTGTTGTCGAAAAATCGGCACATGCAGTACAAGCCGCTTTATGTTGGCCATTACTGAAAAAACCATTCGCACATGCTACACAATCAGCGCCTCCAAACCCTGCGTTACAGTCAGCTGCCGGCACATCAATTTTCAATGTACAACTTGTCGATGTTGTTGTGAATGTGTGCGTATCATCCACATCAAAATCAAATGAAAGCGGAATGCCATCACAGGCGCCGACTGCTTCGATTCTCAATTTTTGTCCCATCGCTGTGATAGCATAGTTCTTTCCAGTTTCAATCTCATACTCCCCGTATTCGCCCTCGTAAGGACACTTCACAGACCCATCACAGTCAATGTCGAACTTTTTGGCATGGAACACAACATCTTTCGGTCGGGTGGCGAGAGTGTGAATTTGATGCAACCCCCTCGACTGGAATTGGTTGCTACCGGTGCCAACAGTTTCCTCTTCCAATTTTTGCACATCTTTTGTAACATAGATGGTCCCGCCGACGTCAAGTTCCAGATTGATATCCACCTTGGCGACTACCTCTTGCTTAGAGGCGTGCACATGCACGTTGAAAAACCACATTTGGTTTGCGGCAGCACATTGATCTTGGTGTGTCTGAGCGTCTTCAGTCTGCCCTGGAGACCACACATAGTCATTTCCTGACATTGCTGCAAATCCTGCATTATCAGTTTTACAGCCTTGATATTCCGGACGATTGAAGCCCCGGATCAGCAAGTTTTGGTTCGTAATGTCATCTCCCGTTGCCTTTAACTTCACCACAGCCATGCTGTCCTGGGAAATGCCTGCCACGCCTGGTGCCCAGAAGCCAATCTGGAAGGTATTCATGTCCATGTTCTCTTCGTCGGCACATGCGTTTTCAATACCAAGTAGCAAACACTGATTGCAGTCTTCGGCATCCCAATTAATGAAGGTGGACGTAGACCCTTGTACTCTACACTTACAGCCGTCTGTAGTGTCACATGTTGTGGCAAAGACATATTGTATGCACAGAAATAATAGAAACGTCTTGACAATCATATCGTAGCCCCTTACCTCTTTCCACAAGCTTGCATATATAGCAAAGCACTTTGTAACGCAAAAAAATACACCGGAAATATGGGGTGTTTTTATCGTCCACAGGCACACATTTTGCACCACATTATGCTGATTTCGACAAGACTGTCGGATGCAAACAGCAGGGAATCGAACCCCGAAATCTGCCCAAAACCGGGCAAATTGTCGCCAGAGCTGTTCTTTTATAGACCCGCGCAGGGTCAACCGTACAGGTCCTTTTTCACCACAAGTACCACTGTGTGCCCTTGGTATCGTGGGTTTTTTTGTTTTGTGTTGATGGCATTCGACATACCAAAAGCAGCAGCACCACCGCCACCGCCAATCCCACTGCGACGTCTTCTCTCGTTTTCCGGGGTGCCTAGACCTTGGTCGTTTTAGACGTCCGCCGCAGCAAGGAGCACCGCGTTCTCTGCCTGCAACTTCTTGCACAAAGCGTCTGCATCTTTAAATTGGTTCCTGTAAGACCTGTGTTTGGCCTTCTCATTCTGCATCTTGTCTTTCGATGCGTCGGCCTCTTTTTGGACATCCGCAATGCGCTTTTCAAATACCACAATTTCGCTGGCGTGCTCCGACGCCAGCTTGGACTCCTTGACTTTGGCCTGTTCCTCGAGCGTCGCAATGCTCGCCTCCAACGCCACAACCCTGCTGTCCTGCTCCAACTGCTGGGGTCCTTGTGCTTTTTTGGCCTGTTCCTCTAGTTCGCCAGTGTGCTGCGTTTCCGACTTAGCGATGTCTGAACGAAGCTGCTTAATAAGTTCGCCAAAGTGTGAAAGTTGCTGGCGAAGCAGTCCGGCTTGTTCCACTTCCATCCGCAGTTCATCTTCCGGCATTAAAGCAGGCGGTGGCATATGGTACCGAGCGCTCTTGTGCGCCATGATGGGCAAATTGGCCACATTCACAGCCGTCGTGAGCGGCATGTTGTACATGGGAGGGGTGGCGGACACGTCAATACCGAAAGCCGCACCGCCACCTCCTACACCATTGGCACTCATTGCGGAAAACGTGGAAACGTAAAAACGTGGAAACGCGGGGACAACACTGTTTTCAACGGTACAAACGATGCGTTCTGGCAGAAAGGACGTGGACACAAACATCAGCACAGCATACCGACGTCTTATATATGTTCAGCTGGGTAAATCACACCACGCCAGACT
>Ga0209491_10003000_pt1 | contig 28721 bp, 33 predicted proteins | sample BON02_FD_187213 | JGI IMG/M metagenome (GOLD analysis project Ga0209491, IMG submission 187213) | Freshwater microbial communities from Lake Bonney liftoff mats and glacier meltwater in Antarctica - BON-02 (SPAdes) (version 2) | ecosystem: Environmental > Aquatic > Freshwater > Ice > Glacier...
GCCGCGTATTGGGCGTTATCCCTACGGGGGACGTGACAGTAGGCAGCCTAGTCGATATGGCCGGAGGCGCTAATGTGGTGCCCGCTATCCCCGAAATATCTAGCATCGTCGTGGACAGTTACACCGCTGCGACCTTGTACACAGCTACGCTGGACTCAGTGGATTATGAGATAAGAGGGGACTCCTCTGCTATGCCCCAAGCAGTGCGGACCATACAGCAAAAAGTATATGCCGTAGTAGGATCCCTTTTGTACTTCTCGGGTCTTGCCGGCGCCCCCGCCCAAGCAGATCCAACTAAATGGATCAACGATGCGACGGGTCCCCCTGTAGTGGTAGGTGCGGGGTTTATCGACTTATCTACTCAAGATGGTGGATCGGAGATACTAACAGGCATTGGCGTATATGAAGGCAAGGTAGCGGTATTCTCCCGCAGATCTATCCAAATATGGACAGTAGATCCCGATCCAAATCTGAACGTATTAAACCAGGTGTTACAAAACGTGGGCGCTATCGCCTCAGAAAGCATTTTAGAATATGGAGACGTAGACGTATTTTTCTTGGCAACGTCAGGATTAAGATCATTACGTGCCAGAAACATAACAAGCCTAGCCTCTGCTAGCGACGTAGGGGTGAGCATAGATGCCCAACTCACGGACTACATGAACACATTATCCAGGCAACAAGTCAGACAAGCTAAAGCTGTGGTGGAGCCTATAGACAGTAGGTACATGATAGCAATAGGAAACACTATATACGTATTCAGCAACTTTACCGGTAGTCAGGTATCAGCTTGGTCAACGTATGTTATGGACGGCGCAGTAAGCGGGGACGTAAGTAGCTGGTCTATCGCTGATGGCGTGCTACACGCCCGAGTAGGGGATGAAGTGTTGCGCTATGGCGGGTTTTCCGGGGATGAGTACGACAACTCCCTAACGGAAGTTATCCTACCTTTCCTAGACGCGAATAACCCCGCGATGATGAAAGTTTTACAGGGCATCGATGCGGGGGTGGAAGGTACTTGGGCCGTGTCGCTGGCAACAGAGCCTAACGATCCCGATGTATGGGAAGAGATAGCCGACTTTACTGAGAGTACATACGGTAGCGTTCAGCAAGTAGGCGCGGTAGGACGGTCTACCCATTTTTCCCTTAAGATAACGACTACTGCGGCGCAAGCTTGCGTGATAGGCAATCTACTTCTACACTATGATGAAACGAAGGCTAACTAGGAAACTATGCTACTTATAAGAAAAGCTAAGATAGAAGATATAGAGGACCTCATAGTAATGGGGGCTAGTATGGTAGCTGAGTCCAATTTTGACCACGTAGGGTATAATCATAGATACTTTGGTGAGTACCTATGGCAGATGATATGCAGCGATAATTGCTGTATCTTAATAGCCGTTAGGGGTGAAGAGACTCTGGGGGCTATTTTATGTAGTGTTTCCCCTGCGGCAACATGCCCTAGTTTGATTGCGAATGAACATGCTTTTTACGTTCGACCCGAGCGCAGGTCGTTAATAGTCGCGCAGCAGCTTTTAAAATCTTATGTCGAATGGGCCACAGAGCAGGGGGCCGTGCGGATCAACGCAGGCAACAGTGCAGGCGCACCCGATGAGGGTTATCAAAAGTTACTGAGTAGGTCTGGATTTAGTAAAGCCGGATCTATTATGTATATGAATAAATAAATACAGGAGCGCGGCTATGTGTGGTGGCGGTGGAGGCGGAGGCGGCGGAGATCCCGCAGCGTATCAAAGAGCGGATGACGCGGCGCGTAAACGCCGTATCGATAGTGGTAAGGCTCAGCTAGAGCAGATTTTTGGCGGGCTAGAGGGCAAAGACGGCACTGCCCCTATCTGGGACCAGCAGGAACAGGCATACCTAGACTTTGCTAATCCGCAGTTAAACCGTGAGTATGGCGATGCACAAAAAGGCTTGGCCTTCGCGTTATCCAGACAAGGCCAGCTTAACGGATCGGTAGCCGGGGACAATTACGCGGACTTAAATAAAGACTTTCAGATCCAACAGCAAAACGTAGGTGAGCAAGGCAAGTCTTATGGCAATCAGGCCCGCTCGGACATATCCTCGCAGAAACAATCACTGCTAAATATGCTATCGGCAAGCGCGGACCCCGGTGCAACAGCCATGGCCGCTCGTTCGTCTATGGATGCCATACGCTCACGCCCCGCCTTTAGCCCCCTAGGTCCGCTATTCCAAAACGCAACGGCAGGCTTAGCGTCTGGGTATTCGGGTAATCAAGCTAATCAACAAAGAAATAGGTACGATAATGTTGTGTACGGCGGGGATCCGGACAAGTCCACCGGTTCCGTGAATAGGGGGTAAGACTATGTGTACAGGAGCAGAAGTTGCTATCGTTAGCGCCCTGGCTACAGCCGGGGGTACTTACATGCAGTACAACGCCAATAATAAGGCGCAGGACAGACAGGACACCGCGGCACAAGCTGAGTCGTTACGTCAAAGTAAAAAAGACGAAGAGAAGTTCACTAACTTCCAATCCGCTTTAGCTGAGGTAGGTAGAGATAAACAGCAAACTAATATAGACGATGCGACCGCCGAGCTAGAGGGGGGTTATGCTAAAAATATAAAGGATCCCACTTCGGGGGGAACGTATCGGTCTCCCGCCGCGTCAGGTACGCCTAGCGTGGTAAGGGATTATGCTGGCAAAAAGCAAAGTCAGGCCGATGACTTCATATCACTACTAGGCAATGCCCGAGCTAAACAAAATGCCTGGGGGGAGAATAGCTTTGACTTTGGCGAAATGATGCTAGATAAACAATTTGACCAGAGACAATTACAAACTGATATGGAGAGGTCCGCTCAAATAGGTAACTATGAAGCGCAAGTAGCCGGTCGTCCGGGTTCTGGTGCTGCTATAGGGAACGGTCTGGTAGGTTTAGGTGTTGCCGGGCTTGGCGCCGCAGGGGGTATGGGGGCATACGACGGAATGTTTGACGGACGCTTTAGCGGGTCCGGCATAGCAGGCCCCGTAGTGGGCAGTGGCGCTACTACAACGGCATACCCTGACATTTGGAAATCAGCAAAAGGAGTGAATATCTAATGGCCCAACGGTTTAGCCCTTACTACGCGAACGAGGGCCGATATGGCGGCGTAGGCAAAGCAGTTGGCAACTTAGGTCAGGTCTTTGCAGATATGAATGATCCCAGCGCGGGAATCGCTACAGACCGCGCGGCATGGGATACCCGAAAGAATATGGAGGACGTGACAGATACAACTATGGCCCGATCTGGCCGAGGTAAAGCCGCCGAGCTGATACTATCTGGGGACCCTGGCGGGGATGATATGAGACAGCTGTTTGCTTCCGTGATAGAGGGGGGCTCGTATACCCCTAGTGAAACAGCAAAGCTACTCCAAGCTATCCAAGGTAATATCAAGGGTGCTACTGATGAAGAACGCGCAGGCGCCTACGTTGGTGGCGGCGGTACTATCTCACCTGATGATGCGTTTAGCATAGATGGACGTAACGAAGTAGCCGGACGAAACGCAGGCTACGCACAAGAATTAGAAGCCCTTAAAGGTGCCAACTCTCAAGCTGAAACGATGATGGGTAAACGCTTTGACTTGAATAATCCCACAGGTAGAGACGACACCGTAGGGAGCGTATTCCGTAGCCAAGGTGCGGAGGCGGGTAATGAGGCCTACCGCGCTATGTATGGTACAGGATCTGGTGGGACTGGTGCGGGTGTGGGTGCGGGAGGAGGCCCTGTAGGGGTAACTCCTGATCAGGGCCGTTTCCTTGACGCGCAAGGTAAAATACGGGAAGAGCTTAGTGCGATGCTAGCGTCATACGGAGTACCTGTCGATAAGAAAGGGAATACGCGAGTAGGTCTACTACCGCAAGGGTACTATGAGAATGTTCTTCAGCAAGCTACCGACATGGCTAGCCAAGATAACTTTTCCAGGGGCGTTAGCTTTTACGTAGAAAAGGCACTAAAGAATCAAGAACAGATGCCGGGGGGCTACACCGAGGACAACAGTATTTGGCCGGGCTTCGGGGGAGAAGAATTAAAAATGAAGTCAAATAGTCCTTCCCCACCAGCAGGCGGCCAAACTGTAGTAACCACCGACGCGGAGTATGACGCTCTTCCTCCTGGTACTATGTTCGTAGATGAAACAGGTAAAGGCTTCCACAAGCCATGTGGAGAATATTAAAATGGCTTCATGGCGTGAGAGAGCAGTACCCGTAGATAATGCAGGCCCACAGGATAGCGGATCTTCTTGGAGAGATAAAGCGGTAGCCGTAGACCAACCAGAGCAGGTAGGCACGGGCCGGAATATCCTTAAAGGGGTCAACGCCGCAACAACTCAAATTATAGGGGATATTATTCAATTCCCCGGTACTATCGCAGAACTAGGAGAGAAAAGCCTAGTTAACCTTTTGGGGGGGTTCAACCCTGGCGTTATGTTTGGTGACTCTAATAAGTTACAAGAACTCGGGTATGAGTCTGACTTTAGCGTAGGCAATTTTGGCGTAGACTTTACAAGCCGTGCAGATCCTAAAGACACATCTACGGGGTTTAATAAAATAGGTAGATATGTAGCTGATCAAGACTTTGGGTATGAGCCTAGACAAACCTTTGATAAAGCTTGGGAAGATCCAAGCCTATCTAACGTCGCGGGATTTGTAGGAGAGCAAGCCCCCCAGATGCTTCCTCACTTAGCGGGACTATGGGCAAAACCAGCCGTGTATGCGGGTTCTCTTAATCAAAATATAGCCGACACCCGTGTAAAAAATGACGGGAGAGTAGATCCCAACAGCACCGACGCGGTACCTAACTTACCAACCAGAGAGGATTTGCTGTACTCAGCACCCATTGCAGCACTATCTGTTTTCCTAGATAGAATAGGTCTGGGACGGATGATACCTGGCAGAGGTAAAGCCCTAGAAGAAGGCGCGCAGGTGGGTGCTAAAACCTTAAAAGAAGCAGGGACCAGTACGCTTAAGGCTACAGGAACGGAAACCCTTACCGAAGGTACCCAAGGCGGGCTGGAGTATGTAGGCGGCGCCGCAGGGACAGAAAAAGGGATGAACCCTACAGACGCGGCTAAGAATATACTAGCAGAAGCGTTAATAGGTGGCCCTGTAGGTGGCACGGTAAGAGGTGTGACTTCACTTGCGGAATTGCGGGTTAACACTCGCGAGGCTATGATTAAGCAAGGTATGGATGCGAGTGCAGCAACGGATCAAGATGTAGATGCTTTCCTAGCAGAGGCTATCCGCGTTAGTGAAACACCTATTCCACCTGAGCTTATGCAAGAAATTGTAGACAGCAACACGGGCGTAAATGCTAGTCCAGCTATCAATCGTGGTACCCCAGAAGGCAGACAAGCTTCACGCCAGGTAGAAAGTGAGCTTGGATCGCTATTTCAAGGCACCGATGTAATGCCTCGTGAGTCAGTACAAACAAATGAAGATGGGGACGTAGACTTTCAAGAAGGGGCTACGCCTATCCAGGACACAGCAGGTCGTCAGGTTAATCCTGACACTTACGGATCACAAGCTATAGTAGACAGGGTAATACAGGAAGAAAGCCTTACCTTATCGCCACAAGAAATGACATTAGCTGCAAGAGATATAACGGCCAACCCAACTGCGGATCCTAAAAAGATAGTCCGTGATTATTCTCAACAAGGTAAAGAGAGCGCGTTCCGCATTGCAGAAGCACGTCGTATCCGTAGAGAAAAAGATTTAGATCAAGAAGTACCACCTGAACGGGACTACACACGGGGCGCGGGTAGAGAAGAGGGTTTATCTCCTCGTATGCGTCAAGACTTGGAACAGGATGGTAAGAGCCCACCAGCCGGGGTGAATGAAAACCAACCTGGCCAACCGCGTGACAGTGTAGATCGTATATCAACTAAAGCGGTAGATATCCGCCGGGGTGATTATATCCCTGGTGATGGTCCTACCGGTCCCGGAATAGATCCAAACCCCAGACAACCTTTTACCGGTGGAGGCAACCTAGCCGACCGTGTAGGGACGGAAACAACACAAGGCAGCATAGGTGACGAAAGCGGTATAGGTCGTCGTGAGCAAACGGTGAGAGAAGCAGATCGTACCGGTCGTTTCCAAGGTCGTACTAATAATGAAGTGCAAGGCTTTTTAGACTTAGCACAAGCAGCGGACGCCGCTGATGTGGCTATAGAAAAAGCAGGCTTATCAGGCCCATTAAAAACAGCAGCTAACGATCATGTTCAAGCTATCTTTGATGGTATCGGGGACAAAGGTTCAATGGACGTACCCGCGGCAACTAAAGCAATTAAAGAGTTTACCGATGCGTTAGAACCAACTGCGGAGGCTGAACCACAGGCAGAAGAGCCTACGGCTAAACCACAGGCAGAAGAGCCTACGGCTAAACCACAGGCAGAAGAGCCTACGGCTAAACCAGAGCCTAAACCAGAGCCTAAACCAGAGCCTAAACCAGAGCCTAAACCAGAGCCTAAACCAGAGCCTAAACCAAACCAAGACTCCGATGCGGATATTGCCGCAGAGGATGATCTGGGTGGTGAATTAGGATTTGAAACAACGCCTCGTAGAGGGTTAGGTCCCGCACCGGCAGAAGAGGCGGCGGTTAAAAAGCTATTATCGGGCACCACCAGCGCGCTAAAGGTAGCTGAACGCCTATCCAAAGAAGCGCCTACCGCTACTCAAAGAGTCATATCTAAATTCATCATGCGGGTGCTACGCAAATGGGATTCCGCGGGTGTGCAGGTTACTATCCGAAGGGGTAAAGCTACTAAGTATCAAGGGTTATCCTCACTTAAGACTAGCTATACGCGTATACCAGACGGGACTATCATCGCTACGGTAGAGAATAATATCAGTATTAGTACCGTAAGGGGGCTAACGTATGACACGGTTATACATGAGCTGATCCATTCAATAACAAGTGTGGCCACTAACGGCGTAACTAAAGGGCATATCTCTGATAGGCAAACGGTCCAAGCGGTGAGAGCCTTGGAAGGACTGTACCGTCACGTCAATAAAGCCTACTCAGCTCAGATAGCTGAAATGATGGAGGGTAGTGGATACTCTTCACAAGCGGCGTCTCGTCTAGCTTCAACTAATAATAACGCCTTTGATAGCGTAGATGAGCTTATCGCTTGGGGTATGTCTAACCGAGACTTCCAACAATTTTTAGAGGACACGCCCTATAAGAACAGCGGCGGTAGTATATGGTCGCATTTTGTAAGTAAGATCCGCGACTTGTTGGGGCTACAGCCTAAGCAGGACACGGCCCTATCCGAGCTACTACGTCAAGTACAAATCTTATCTGATGCAGACATTAACAAGCAGGCGGACCAGTTCCGATCAGGCCAAGCTAAAGATAAAGAAGCCGAGCTTTCCGGCAGACGAAATAAGAGTAAGTCCGACCCGTTAGAAACCGACGTCACTACTTTGCAGAAAGCGGATGACCAGTCTACGGGCATATCTGATAAAGAAGCGTCACAAGAGTACGCAGGCAGACCCCTTAACCGCATTGCGGACTTAGTAGCCAAAGCACTAAGGGGAGACCCTGCTATGTGGAAGCGCAAACTTAAGGAAAATGCCGCGTTTGGAATCGCTATCAAGAAAGCTATGTCCACAAACGTAGGTAAAGTCAGTCCGGCAAAAGCCCTCTTTCGTTGGTATTACAATGACGCCGACGACCGTTTGAGAAATATAGCCCGCGATTCCAACATGCCGGGAGTGGCCAGACTTGCTGACGCCTTTGCCTTAGAGGCGGGAGGGGCAGCAGGTACAGGCACGATACCCTACCATCAACGGCTAAATCGCCGATTAAACGTGCGCCTTGCGGAAGCAGAAGCCGTAAGGGATATGATGGAGAGGGAGAACGTAGACTTAGACAAGTCCGCAGATCAATTACGCAAGTTAATAGAGAACCCCCGCGCTTCTCGACGAGGAGGAATAGGTAAAGTAGCTACGGCAGTTGAGAAATTCTTTAGAGCGGAGCTAGATTACTTAAGAGACGCAGGCATAGAAGTTGGCGAGGTCAAAGGGTACTTCCCCCGTGTAGTGGACAGAGGCCTCATCAACTCAGGTGGAGGTAAAGCCACGTTCATACAAGCGGCTGCGAAAGCGTACCGTATAGATAGCCCTAACCTGAGTAAGGAGGACGCTACTGCGTTAGCTAACGTGCGCTGGCAGCGGGAGTTGTATGGTTTGCAAAGTGGGTCGCCGGGGTGGAACGCATCCGCCAGCAGTCCTGGTCGGGCGGACAGTTCTAAATCGCGTGTACTTAGCCAAAAAGCGGTAGATGGATCCGGCTTGTTGGGGTTCATGGTATCGGACCCGTTTAAGGTGATGATAGGGTACACTCAAAACGCGGCGCTTCGCGGGGAGTTAGCTAAAGTAGAGTACGAGACTAGTACCGGTGAAACCATTAAGCTAGGGGATAACTGGAAAAATTGGGATCAGATCCGCGATGATTTAATAGAAGAAGGAGGCGACGGCGCTTACGAGTACATGGACGAAATCCAAGATATGATCGCCACTACGTCAGGCATTAAAGCGCGGACGTATCAAGGCCGCATGGCGCGTGGATTATCGTGGATGCGTACTATATCTACGCTGGGTTTATTGGAGTTAGCGACAATGTCGTCTATGCCGGAGCCTATCGTATCGGCTCTTCGCATGAGTTCAGGTGGCGATGCCACTAACGTAATGCGGTCACACGCAGATCTCATCAAAAGCACAGTACGATACGGCGGCGACACGCTACGATACATCACTAAACTGCCGAAAAGAGAGAGGCTACAAGCCACCTACGCTTTGATGGAAGGCTTAGGCGAAATCAATGCCAACAACGCTAACGCTATGAGCATAGATAGATACGCAGGGGGCGACCCAACAAGCGCACTTCAAAGTAGCCTACTTTCGGGTTATTTTAGGGGTATTCGTTTAGAACAATTCACTACCTACGCTACTGTATTCGCCTCAGAAAACGCCATGACGTTTATGAATTACCTAACTAAAGATTTAGATGCGGGGGGCAAACGAGCGGCAAACGCCCGATTCCAACTGCGGGACTTGAATATCCCTGAGTCAGAGGTAGAGGCTTTTAGTGGTTTTGTCCGTCAGTTGGACGGGGACCACCCTTCCTTAGACCAGCTACAGGGAGCCGGACGGATGGGAGACCTGTACTCGGGGGCGATAGCTAAATTTGTAGGAGAGTCTGTCATGCGCCCGTCGGCGTCGCTAAAACCTTCTTACGCGGCTCACCCTTTAGGGGCGGCTATATTTCATCTACTGTCTTTTCCTTTCGCATTTACTAAAAATGTATTGCGACGCCCATTGCGTAATATTAAGAACGCGCCAGATGATTTAGGCAAGATAAACGCGGCCTTGGTGGTACTGCCTTTCATTACAGGTATGTCCCTCATTACCTTATTGCAAGCTTTCCAAGGCGCCGCGCGGGACGAGATAAAGTCTCTAATAGACGACGAAGAAGAGCCCGAGCAGTCCAAAGGATTCGTGTTAGAACGCGCGCTGTCATGGACAGGTATATTCGGCAAAGTAGATCCCCTATTGCAGATAGTTTCCGGTAGTAGATACCAAAAATCTTCTCTGGAAGGGGTAACGGGGCCGACAATAGGCAGGGCCGCATCGGGCGTAGATAGCGCCGTAAGGTCATTCAGCAACAACTCTGCTAATACCAGTTCTGCTGAACGTCAATTATGGAACACAACTATGGATCTGGTGGTAGAGCCCCTGTTCCAAGCCTCCCTCAATTTGGCCCCCGAGGGAGGCGCGGCGGGCGTGGGTGTTCTAGCGTTGCGTGTTCTAGGCCCGAAATACGCTAAGGATAAACTAGGCGCAGATATATTCCCTATAGACTCAGACAAGGATCCTTCTCCTAGATTCAGCCTTGTAGAAAAACTGCTAGATATGGATACCCCCGCAGCTACTTCGAGCGATTCTTCAAGAGGCTCATCTGGCCGTGGCTCATCTGGCCGTGGCTCTTCCGGCCGTGGATCATCTAGCCGTGGATCTTCTAGCCGTTAATCTTTGCGGAACCTGTCAGAGATATATCCAGTGGCGGAGATAGGACACCCCTCCGCCCAGCTAGGTAGGTCACACAACAAATCCTCATACTCAGCTAGATTTTCTAAGCCTTTATCTATCTCGCTGGCTAGCTCATCGTGTACCGAAAATAGACCGGGGTAGCCAAGATCATCTACAGTTAACCAACCGTGAGCCATTATGTCCCGAGCAGATCCTTGTACCGCCGACTGGAATATATCGCCGCCATAGGTAGAAGATCTAATGATCCGACCTTGCTCTACCTTATCAAATGTAATTTGTTTCTTAACCGCGCCCCACGGAGTAGTCCGGGAGACTAGCTTCACATTAGCATAATGAATACACCGTCCACTAGGTAGGCGTAATAGCAAGAACAACTTACCTTGTATGGACTTGGCCAGCAAAGCCAGCTTACCATCACAGAAGTAAAACGGCTTGCCAGGTGTTTCCACGGCAGCTATCGCCGCGTCCTCTGCACCCCTCCAACTGTTCACAATACCGGGGTGTCTACTGCGCCAAGCAAGTTTAACCGTCTCACTGGCCACCCATGCGGTTTTAGATAAGGTCGTGTTACCCTTACCAAAATTATCATAATTCTCTAACGCGCTCTCCCAGTAGTCAAAAAGACTTTGTTTAATCGTGTCCGCATAATCTTCCATGTTAATGCCGTAGGCGTTACCCATAGAAACATAAGCCCCTACGCCACCTTGAAAGCCTAAAGCGAGTTCTGACACTTTGCCTAGTACGTTGCGTTGGGTTTTGTCTACATCTTCGGGGTTTATTCCCAGGATACCACCCGCCGTTACCTTGTACAGGTCAGGCCCTTCGCCATCATCGTAAGCCTTAAATGCGTCTAGCTTCCATTGTTCGCCCCCAAGCCAAGCGCCTATGCGTCCTTCAATATTAGAGTAATCCGCGCATATAATTTGCTTACCCGGTCTGGCCTTTATGGCCCCACGTAAACACATGGACAATACTTCTATTATAGATAAGCCTGTTATGGCTTCTATTCCGGGCACTAAGTCGTAAGGCGTGTCGGACTCGTTAATGATCTGAATTACCCATTCAGCCTCATCGTATTTAAGCAAACCGCGTGAAGGTAAATTGTGTAGCTGAAAACCCAGTGCGGACCAGCGGCCTGTAGATTGAGCGCCGTAGTACACAAGCTGATCTCGCGCGATACCCTCTCCGTCAGCATGCCTTTTCATGGCAGGGAATTTAGCTACAGACGATTTACCTGCTTCGGATCTAATTGTTAAGACGCGCTTAAGTGCACTTGGCACATTGGGATCTTTAATCAATTCACCAACAATACCCGCGGCCAAACTGTCCACAGGTACGCCCTGAGATTTAGCAAAAGCTTTCATGCCGTTAAGGTCTGTGTGCGATTTAACCTGGCCACCAGATAGGTCTAGCAGTTCTTCGGCGTAGCCTTTTAAGTTCCGCTCTATTATGGCAATCGCTTTGTTAATAAAAGGCATATCAAGTAGACAGCCTCTTACATTAGCCCGCATGGTTAACTGCCATATCTTCCATTCCATAGGTGGCAATTCAGGGATATGTAAGTGTAAGTCCATTTGAGTACGTACATCGTCATCGCAATACGCGCCTAGTCTTTCCACCCTGTCGTTATCTGCCCACCATTCGTAGAATATCGCAGCAACCCCATCTCGCGCATCTGTATAAGTTAGGGGGTCGTCTAGGTACTGGTTTATTATTTCGTCGTTATCGGGGTCCATCGGGTCAAAGCGATGAACCTTACGTGGCTTGGCCATCTGTTTCATCAGTTTAGATCCAGCCATATCCTTAGAATGGGCTAACCCTAAAGCAGGCGCGGCCTTTTCTAATGCCCTCGGTATGCCTATGCGCGCGGCCCTTGCGGCTGTATCTGACATTTGAGATAGCTTTAATTCTGGCCAGCCATACCGGGGCGTTAATAATTGTGTCCAAACGGCAAACTCAAAACCCGCATTATGGGCGCAGATAATTCCACCAGCGGTAACATGGTCTATTAAATTTTGGGGGCAAGGTCGGCCGTAGCCCCATCGGAGCACTATATGAGGCGCATCATCAAAGGCATACCGCAGTAGCCAAACCTCTGTAGTGGGGTGCTGAGCGTACACAAAAGCGTTAGTGCCGCCCTTGCCTAGCTTAATGGTGCTTCTTGTCTCAACGTCAAGTACGCATACGGGCAAAGTCATAGCAAAATCTCCGCTTCCATGTAAGCACTAATAAACGCGGTAGCCGTATCGGCTTGTATTGCATTACCGTAGCCTTTTAGGCGTATTGTCCTAGCTAAAGCGGTGGCATTTGCGTCGATTGGACCGCCGCGATACACCACTCCTCGGGCAAGCTTATCAACCAACGGCTTAATGCCGGATTTAATTGGCCGGTACTTTTCGTCTCGGCAGTACAACCACTCGATTTCGCTTGCATCTGCAAGTCCGAAAGACATATCCCCATTGAAGTGCCCGTCTTCGCAACGGACTTTCTCTTCCGAGCCAGAAACGCCTCTGGAGTCCCGTTCGCAGGCTGCGCTACAGGAGTTGCCCACCCCGCTAGGCTTGCTGGGTAAAGACGCGGGTGGACTTGCTCTCTCAAGTTCGCCGGTGCTGTTCGACCCTTCCGCGCAACTGAGAATTGGCGCTTCATTGCCTCTTGGCTTCTCGGGGGAAGGATGTCCATCGTGTTCGGAGTCGCCCATCCCGCCACGCTCGCTATGGCACCTAGTCCGTTCTGGTTCGCTATTCGATACCGGTTGCACGCCTTGTTCCCGTCCACTGCCTGCGGAGTTGGCCTCCCCGCTATCTGCGCGCACACGTCCAGCGTGTCCGTCGATATTTTCCCGTTGCGGATCCGTCCTCCCGCGTAACCCCCCTTCCAGTCCCGTGTTGATGGAGTTGCCCACGCAGACTTGTTCAGCAACCCAGTAAAGTCTTTGTCTTTGGTGCGCGGCGTTGACGCTGTGTGCGCCCAATACACAATGCCCAACGGTGTAGTTTTCTGCTTCCATTGTTGTTTGTAAATCATCGAGCCAACCGTGTCTAATCGCGCTTTCAACCTGCTCACCAATAATGACGTTAAATCCGCACTCTTTGACGAGTTCAAGGAAGTAGGGCAATAAGTGTCGTTCATCTTCTTTTCCTTTTTGATTTCCTGCCGCGCTGAAAGGCTGGCAAGGTAAGCTTGCTGTACACACAGGCCTATCATCTGACCACCCTGCGTTTCTAAGGGCGTATGACCACACGCCGATACCTGCGAAAAAATGGTGCTGAGTATATCCGGCTAGGTCTTTTGCTTTTACGTCTAATACAGATCTCTCATCTACATAGCCGGGGGCAATATCCCCATTAGCAATTAACTGTCTTAACCAAGCTGCGGCTTTAGGGTCAAACTCGTTATAGTAAGCTGTCATTTTTTACGCCTTGTTCCATTTAATAGCATCGCGTCCGTATACAGCCATACATGCTGCGTCAGCTATCCCGTCGTTGGGGACAGTCATACGTCCGGGCGTTAAGTCCACTTGCGGTAGGAAGCGTTGTACATACGATATGGCCGCGGCTTTATCTGTGCCGGTGCCTTTTAGTATGGCTACCTTCCACCGCATCGGGCTTACTGTTTTGTAGGGTATCGCCATCGCGTCTAGTACGCCATGTAGGACACCTACGCCTATTGCAAATCTAAATTCATTACCGGCATTTCTTATGGCCTTTCCGGCTGCGTTTCTATGGCCTCTCGCGCCTATTAGCTCTATACATACTACGTCTACACTTTCTAAGGTAAGCCAAAGAGCTACAGCTTTACCATCGATAGACTTGCCATCTTCTTTAATTGGCATGCGGAGCAGTGCGCTTGTTCCGTCAGGTCTTAAGGCAACAAGCGCGCCTGTTTTTCCCGGATCAATCCCGCAAACTATCATCTATCTGCCACCCTCCTTCTGTGGTGTACATCCATCTGATAGGGGCAGGTATATCGTCTAAGATAACGCTGTCGGCGCTCTTGCCTCTAATCTTACCGTCACTGCCTGTTATTACCCTGACTGTCCCAGGGGCCTTTCCACCGACTGTGGCTAAAACTGTAGCTAAATCCATCGCGCAAAATATCATAAAATAAAGCCCCGACTTTCACCGGGGCTCCTCATTGCTAGTCCATAAAGTCGTCAGAAGCAGATCCTTCCGTCACATCTTCGCCAAAATCATCATCCGCAGATGCGTTGGTAGCGCCGAACGGATCATTTTCGCCTACCTTCATTACGTTAGATAAACCAAACGAGACACCACTACCGCCCACGTCATGTTTCCATGCGTACACGTTGATAGCCGCTTTAACATCACACCCCGCGTAGACTTCACGCTTAATGTCGGTACCTTCTAGTCTTCGAGTACCACCGCCCGGTATGGCCATAAGCACACCTACTGGTACCGTACTGGCTAGTCGGATAAATACATCGTCTTCGCCGTAACCGTTAGGTACTTTGTTTTTTAGATCATCGATAGTCATAAAAGGGACTTTAACTTTACGTGGACGGTTATCCCCCCATTTATCTTTAATCGCTTTTTCTACAGCAGCTTCCAAATCCTTAAAGTCTTTGGTCTTTTGAGCGGCTTGGTCAAAAATCATAGTAAGCTGATACTTCGGCTCACCCTGGTTATTGATTTGTTTTGGTTCCATTAGTACGGGGAACGACGCGCGGCCTACTGGTGTTAAGTAGTTACCTGTTTTTTCATTAAAAGCCATGATATTTTTCCTTTCTGAGATAATAAGATATTGAGATTAAGATGAAACGTCATCGACAAAATCATCTTCTGGTCCCCGCAGGATTGCAGGGCGTTTATCACTTGCTGGGGCTATTGTTGGCTTGCCCTCAGTAGTTGATATGAGATCGGCGAGTTCCGATTTTTGTTGCTTGCCAACCAACGTCTCTGCCTTTGCTGGCGTCGTGAAGTTCTCTGCGTAGAGATCAGCACGAGTATAGCCAAGGTCGAGAAGTTTCTTTTCGGCCGCGTCCGTGTCTTTCCAATCACGACTACTGCGGCCTGCTACTAGTTTAAATTCACCACCGGTTATATCTTTACCGTGGGATAACCCAGCTAAGGCTAATTCAGCCACCCCAGCAAACCATTTAACTACAAATTTTTCCGCCTTAAGTATAGCTGCAACCTGGGCCGGAGTTAACTTGTCTTTAGATACCGTAGGTACTACCGCTCCTGTATCGTCAAAGTCTAGCATCGCGTCCGACATAGCCTTATCTGCTAATGCGGGGCAGATGCCTTTTGCTGGGCAAAACACACAAGCTTTGTCGCTAGGTACTAGAGGGGCGTCCGGTTCTCTGGTAGCTAACACCGCCGGTTTAAGTACATTTTGCCCCCAATCTAGTAACTCTTGTACGCTGTATGTGCAGCTTCTAATCGGCCCTTTTTCATGCTCCTTTCTAGGTTGTATGGCTGTGGTTCTTACTTGCGCTACCGCATGCGGATCTTTTAAAGAGAGCAAACCCCCTAAGCCGTAGTACATAAATTGAGTATTGTCCTCAACCTCTACCATCATGCCCTCACCGTGCTTGTAATCATCTACAAGCAGGACCTGTCTATCCACCGCTAAAAAGTCAGCGGTACCAAATAGGTCCTTAGCCCAATCCCCTAGACGGGCTAACCGCACCCGTCGTTCTACATTGGTTTTATCTATAGGGATTTTATAGCTGCGGATATGGTCTACGTACACGGCTACGGCGTCCACCATGTTTACGTCTACGTCCAGGTCCATATATTCTGGATCAGGGTGAGGCGCATCCAGGTACTCCATAGGAAGATCTCCATTGAGTAGGCAAATCTCGCCTAAACTATGGGCCGCACTACCTAATCGAGCATGAGTGGAGCTTGTGTTAGGCAGCCCTTCGGACATTCTCACCGAACCTGGACAGGTCATCCACCGTGAGGTAGACGACGCACCTAACTTCGCGTGGGCGGCCATTATTTAGATCCAGCAATCGCAGTAGCCCATAAACCTGAACGCTTGTCTTCCGGTACTTCGCTTAAGCGCGCACCACCAAACTGAGCAATCAGCGCTTTACCTTTTACTGAGCCATTTTTGTCTACGTAAGCCATTACCGCATCGCGTAGCTCCTCATCAGTAACTTTATCTGGCGCGTCTTCTTCTCCATCGTCCCAAGGCAGGTCCTCTTCTTCGGCTACCTCTTCTTCAACTACTTCTTTTTCTTCAACTTCTGGCTTAGGCTTAGCCCGTGATTTGCGCTCGCGGGGCGTTGGCTTTTCTTCTTCGGGTTCTTGCTCCGGTGCCTCTTCGTCAGGAGTGGCTTCGGTTGGTTTTTTCTCCTGTGTTTCCCCTTTACCTGAGTATGTGCCCGCTAAGGTGCGGGTGTGTACGTAGTCCACCGCTGCAATAGCGTCCGTCATATCCGATTTAGCGGATTCTGATTCTAGGTTTATCTTCGATCCGCGGTATTCAATTTCAATTTTAATCATGTTTGTTCTCCAATTTTAAATAAGTCGTCCTACTTTTCTAATCAACTACGCCCCAATCTAGCGCATCCAGATCACTTTGGCTGGCAAGCCAACCCGGAAGCATCGCCCATCGCCCATCGGCATTGACGGTATACATGTCAAAGTGAGGCAAGATAATACATTCATTAATGCCGTGGTTCTTGTAAACGCTACCTTCGGCCATAGCGTGAGTTTCACCATTGCTTCCAGGATTGTAAATAACCCACATTCCTTTGCCTTTCCACCCAGCGCGTGACGTTTTTAAACCCGCCTTCATCAAGACAACAGCATGCCCCGAGGACATATTGCCACTAGTTTGATGCGCATTTTCAAATTGTTCTTTAGGCGACCACGATATGCACCCATCGTGCCTTGGATCATTAGACTCTCCGCTATCTAAGTATTCGACTAAGTACCCGGCGTCGTCCCCGTCTTCATTTGAGGGAAGTAGCCAGTTTCGGTAATCGTTGTAATCCAGCCGGGTCATCGGCTGCGCGCTAATTCTTTTCGTTCCTATATAATTTTGCATGTTTATTCTCCTAAGTAGTGAAGCGGTTATTTAACTAGTTTCGACACATCGGCCCGCAACTGATCGATGTTCGGTATACCCATGGCCTCTAAGGCCTGTTGTCTAGCTGAGTCCCGTCGCGATGCGGACAGGACTTTTTCAATGCTGTTGTTCTTAGCTTTCAAATCGTGTAACTGGTTTAGGTCTACCCGGTCAAATATGTATTTATAGTTGATCGTCGTATCTAATATGCCGGTGCCGATCTTGTTTTCTACATTGCGGACCAAAGCCAAGGACACCCCGTTAGCTGTGTCAACTAGCACCCTAGCGTCTATTTCTAATTCGTCCGCAATGTCTTTACAGCAAAAGAAAGTATATTGCTGGCCGTTGACCTGGTTACAGAACACCACGTCTACTGTGGTTATGTCTTCGCGTACTAACGCGACTAATTCTCCGTTATTCACACCCTGCCCCTAAAGTAATTGTGCAATCATGGCCGCTTTTCTCTCAGCAGATCCCATAATCGCCTCGTCTATAGATCCTGCTAACTTAGCAAACCGCACTAAGCATTTATTATTCTGACCTATCCTGTGTATGCGTAGCATAGCTTGCAGGTTCTCCCCCGGTACCCAACTTGGTTCTACAATGATCATGCTATGCGCACCTGTCATCGTATGACCTACCCCCGCGGCTAATATCTGCCCTATAAATACTCTACAGTTTGTAGTGTAGGTGTGTCCATTAAACCTGTCAACCTCTTCTTGTCTTTTATTTGAAGGTACCCTTCCATCAACAACGGCCACCCCATATTTGTGTAATGCCTGTTTAAAGTAATCGATAGTATCGTGATGCCAGCACATGAGGACTATCTGCTCAAGCCCGCCGTTTAGCTCCTCTTCTATTTCCGGTACTAAAGAGTAGGCCTTAGCGAGTCCGCACATTTTGCGTAGGGTAGACAGTTCGGAGTTGTCCACCCAGTCCATCATCATATCGCTAGCGTCCTCGTCCCCTAGCAATGCCTCCATTTCTGGTGTGGACGTGGTTATGTTACGTATTGCGGCTAGTGCGTCTTCGTTCTCTACGGTAATAGATCCTATTTGTAGCTCAGGCAAGTCCGGCAGCACGTCTTCTCTTCTACGCCGCAGCATAAAGCCCTGTATGGCTTCTTTCAGATCAGCCACCGTAGGTTTGTTGCCTAAAACTTTTACGCCGTATGTGGTGGGCTGGGTGTAGCAATAGTGGTGTAGGAAAGCGTCGTAGTCTTTCCCATCGATTATGTCTGGCCTCAGCCTAGCCAAAATGGGGAATAGCTCCGCTATGTTATTCGGTGCGGGTGTTCCGCTGGCCATCCATACCCGTTCCGCGTTATCAACCACCCCATATTCGCCTAATACAGCTCGGGTCCGCTTAGCTACGGGGGACTTAAGCGCGTGGCTCTCATCGAAGGCCATAACGTCATATTCCATTTTTCTGATCTGCTGGTGGATCTCTTTTCTAATTAACAAATCATAATTAATAATAGTAATAGATGGTCCGGTAGGTAGCTTGTCCTGACTTGTTGGAATGTATACCGGCAAATCAGCCAGAGAAAATTTTGCTATTTCCCTAGCCCAGTTAACCTTAAGGCTTGCGGGACAGCCTATTAAGATACGTTGCGCCCCTACATAATCACAGGCCGTCGCTATTTGCGCTGTCTTGCCTAAGCCAGGCTGATCTCCTAGATATAAGGTCTTAGACGCAGCTAGGCGCCTGGCCCCCACTTCCTGATATGGGAATAGCTCTATCACTTAACTATCAGTCCAAAAAATCTAAGTCTGACTTTTCTTCTTCCTCTTGACCGCCCCGCACCATGTACTGCGTTATATCAAAAGGGATACTATCCTGCTTCGCAAATCCGGCCAATATACCTAGCCAGCTAGCAGGAATACTTTCTCTAAAAATCCACATGTTAATCGCTTTTAGAGAAATATCTTCTCCTGATCGGTTGATCCGTATAGCGAGTGTCGTCGGTCCGCCAAATAGCCGGACTATAGCCCGCGCGTCTGTTCTAGTGCTCATGTTCCATCCTCGGTAAGTTGTTTAGAGTGCTAAGATACACTACACGCTGTAGTAAATATAGCTTGACTTTTTAGACTACGCGCTCTACAGTCTGACCACCACTAACCAAAAAGGAGACGACATAAAATGAAAAACCCCTTTAAACCGAAACACATAGGGGTCCACATGCTGCGGTGGCATTTAATCCCCCGCAATTTGTTTAGATTTAATATATACCTACATAAAATATATGCTAATGACGACGAGCGGGCGGTACACGACCACCCTTGGAACAGTTTTAGCATTAAATTGTTTGGGGGTACTCTGATTGAGATCTACAAAGACTCCCACACGGATATATCTGGCGGAAATTGGTCCTTAATTGGATCACGTACCCCACCACGCCTCTGCTATCGGTCTGCTGACTTTGCTCATCGATTAGAAGTACCCGGCAAGCCTGTATGGACTCTGTTCTTCACAGGCCGCTATAAGAAGACTTGGTACTTTCACTGCCCGGACCGCGGTATGGTCCACTATTCACACATGACAACCCTAGAGGGTACGGCTATCGCAAATTGTGGTGATCTGCCTGCCGGGGACGTTAAATCTAGGAGGTAACATGGACTTAAGTATATTATTTGAATTAAGAAAAGCAAAAGCAGACTTGGAACGTAAAGTAGAAGCCCAGTCCACCGAGCTACGGGAAATGGAGTCTCACATGCGGGACTTGCAGATCCAGCTACTTGTCATTATCCATTCTATGAAGGGGCACAGCATTACACTTAGCCCAGATGACTACGATAACCTGCCGGATAGTGTTAGTTCTATCCAGGAAGAACATCCCGACGGTAGCTACACCATAACCGTGTCAGAATCGCCAAAGGGAGAGGCTAATGCAGACACAACTCACTAGGCCCCCTTACCTAAAAGCTAATGCTAAAGGTGTATGGGAGATCCGCTGGTCCGGAGGTGGCCGCAGTAAGCGTAAATCTACTAAGACGCAGGACGTAAACCTAGCGCAACGCCGTCTAGGTATATGGTTATCTGATACAGGCAAAGAGCCGGATAAAACAGATCTCCGGGTAAAAGACTGCCTGTATAGATACTGGTCAGGTCATGTTCGTACTAAGACAGTGGACGTGGCCCGCATTAAATCCATATTGCGCTGGTTAGATCAGTCTATGGGCCATATAGCCATAGATAATCTACGGGATGATCATATAAACGAGTACATTGAAGCGCGATCGGAAGGTCAAATAGGTACGTCTAACGCCGGTATGAGTACGGTCCGACGGGAGTTAAGCTGTTTGAGATCTGCTTTAAACTATTGTGTTAAACAACGCCTTATCACCGCGGCTAACCTGCCTCACATCCCCTTGCCAGCCATAGCTAAACACCGGGCCTTCTGGTTATCTGAGGACCAGGTTAATGTGATGCTGGCCTATTTAGATGAAGACCGTAAAGAAGGCTTCTATTCTCAAGTACACCTGTTTGTTGTGCTAGGACTGGCTACCGGTTCCCGTAAAACGGCTATAGAAAATTTAACTTGGGAACAAGTTGATTTTGGCCAGGAAGTTATCCGCTTTGATATGCAAGTGAAAGTGGAGACGCGTAAACGTAAGGTGGCCGTTCCTATGTCTGACTGGCTGCGGGATATATTAAAAGGGCAGGTGGACGGGTATAAGGATCATTATGTTTTAGGATCTAACCAAAACATACGCCATGCCTTTAACACCTTTAAAACTAAGCTAGTTAAGGCCACAGGTGATACAGAGTACGCCCGCATGACGCCTCACACCCTACGACATACAGCGGCCACCCAAATGCTACGGCACGGCGTCTCATTGTGGCAGGTAGCGGGTATTTTGGGAGACTCAGTGGAGACGGTGGCCAACATATACGGCCATCACGTTAAGGAGCATTTAAAAGATGCTGCTAATACTTGGAAAATTGGAGAAAAATAATGACTGCTAAATGGAAAGAGGGGATACCTCCTATAGGTGAGCCCTGCTTGTTTAAGTTTAAAGATGACCCCCGCTGGGAAGAGACTGACATAGTGGCAAAAGATAAAACGGTGCTTTGGGTAAGGGGTGTTGGGTTAGTTGCTAATCACGCCGCTCACTTCAAGTGCATTAAAACCCCAGCCGAAAAAGAGCGCGATGCTGCTATTGACGGTGCATCAAAAATTATTGAAATGGCTCACGGATCTGCTGGAGGGGCATATAAAAAATACTGTGGAACTTTATATGATGCAGGCTACCGCAAGCAAAGCGAGGTGGCTGACCTCATCGATCTGTCAGAGTCAATGCACGGCTACGCGTATAGTGATGAGGCGGGTCGAAAGCTTCTCACTGATTTTAATATAACCCGTAAGGAGAAATGATATGGCTATGTACAGAAAGAGAGTACTCCAAGAATTAATACCTTGGACTGAAAATACGATAATGGACGCTGTTTCAATATCAGAGGCAGACAGGCTAAATGGGAGCCCAAAGAAAGGCGACATGATAGCAATCAACACTAAAGACTCGACTGATATGTGGCTGGTTGCCGAAGGGTTCTTTAAAGCTAACTATGAAGAAGCTAAGGAAAAATAACATGAATAAATCACACTATAAATGTGCTAGATGTAACGAAAATGTCAACTGATGAAAAGCTAGCAGAAGCTAGCAGAAGCTTTTCCCTGATTGACGCAGAAAAAGATGCTAGGGAAGAATCCCATGTGAACCAATGGAGGCCATTATGACCGCTGATGAATTAGACAATTTAAGTGAAGATGAAAAGCTAGCTATCGATTTAGAGTACGAGGTGCTAGGTGTAGTGGAGTTTTCGAGAAAATATAACCTAAGATCAGCTACAGTGATGGCCCGATTTTCTAGGCAGCCTACGGCTAGACCCCACATGCAGATCTACACCCCCTTATCCCGCGCGGGTAAAGCCCCGGACGAAATGGAGTGGCCCACCGGTAGCGGGAACAAGCATACTTACGATGTACTAGCTAAGATGATAAACATATCTAAAAATTGCCTTATACAGCGGCTACACCGCATGGGGCATGATATAGATAGGATAATGCGGGAAGCTAAACCGGCAGGGGCAGGCGGCCGTCCAGCAGGCGTTAAATATGGTGAAGGTAAGCCCGCGCGTAAAAAGGTGAAGAAAGTAAAAACAGCTACCCCGGTTAATCACCCGTATGAAACTACCGACATTCTGACTCGAGATCAGAAAAACTTAATACAACTACGCGCCTGGCAGGAAGCGGGCGCGGCCCCGGAACAGCTTGCTTTTCGAGCTAAAACACTAAGAGGGGCCAACTAATGTATAACCATAAACAGATAGTAAAATTCTCGCTGGGCATTGTGATCTTATCCGTGGTATTTCAAGTAGCTATGCTTACTTTAGCTATAGTCTGGCCTTGGTTATGATTGCCTCTCCTCATATCAGCAAGCATGCCGTCTCCCGAGTGAAAGATAAAGTGCCTGTGCCTGCCCGCTGCCGCTACTGCGGAAGTGATGTGACGCTGGTGGACAACAAAATAATATACGGTAAGTCTTTTCATTCGTGGCCCTACGCCTACCTGTGCCAAGGTAAAGGCTGTGGCGCTTATGTAGGCGTTCACCCTAACACGGCTGTTCCGCTAGGGACGCTGGCGGATAAACCGTTGCGCATGGCCCGCAAGTGCGCTAAAGGTAGATTTATTGCACTGATGAAGGAGAAAAGCTGGCCACGTAAGCGGGCCTACGCTTGGCTGGCCTCTCAATTACATATACCCGTGCGAGACTGCCATTTTGGCTGGTTTGAAAAGGATATGTTGGATAAAGTAGCGACCGCTGTACTTAAGGAGTCATCCGGTTGGCTATCTGATTTTAACTTAGGAGAATAACATGCCCCGTTCACAATTTCTAGCGCTTAACCTATTGGGCTCCGCTATATATAGCCTTCCGCTTAGACCCGAATACTACTTTGATTATGCCGCCTCGTTTACCTGGCTCTGCGCTATTGCGACTACCTTTATGAGCATCTATTTTATAGAAAAGATAATAAGTTACTAGGTGTGGTGTGGTATCTTGGCAGTCCAGCTATCCGGTACCCGCTACCATAATAACAACACAAAAAAGCCGCTATATTGGATAAAAATATAGCGGCTATCCGCTTAGGAGCTCTTTAATGCAACACAAAAATACTATGTCTGGTTACCATAATGCCGGATTTAAACATCTTTTACCAATAATTCCCCCTGGCGCAGATATATCCCCCGCGTCTAAAGCCCTAACCAACAAGCCTGAAATGATAGGGAAGATCCCCGGCAGGCTACGCGAAGAGGGCTGGGTAGGCTTTGCTGATTGGGTAAACTACACGCCTACGGCCAAAGATATTGCCCTGTGGGATTCATGGCCATGCGGGATAGGCTTGCGCTGTCAGGACGTTATCGCTATCGATATAGATGTAACCGATGAAGCCTTAGTGGTGGTGATATTAGACCATTTAGCCTCTTTGTTTGGTAAAGCCCCGCTCCGCATTGGTAATGCGCCTAAAGTATTGGCCCTATTTAAACAGGAAAACCCCGGTGAATTAGCCACCAAAAAAGTATTAACATTTTATGATTTTTTAGATAACAAGCACTTGATAGAAGTGCTGGGCGCGAGACAGCAATTTATAGTTGAAGGTATTCACCCTAAAACAGGGAAAGCCTATTCTTGGGATGAGGACGTAGTAGCCTCCGGCTTAGACGGGCTAGGTAGTATCTCAGTAGCCGAAGTAGACGCGTTCCTGCTATCTGTTGGCGATGTGTTAGTTAAGCAAGACTGCGTTTTAAAAGGGGTTGAGGAGGGTAACAGTCCAGACGCCCGTGATTTTGACGGGCTTAAGTGTAATGATATGGCTTTGCTGCAATCTGCTATTGATACGATACCTAACGACGATACAACACCCCGAGAAATGTTTATTAAGATGGCCCACGCTATTAAAGCGGCCGCTATTGATTATCCCGAAGAGGGCTTAGCTATATTTGAAAGCTGGGCCAATAGACGACCCGAGGGACAAACAGAAGGAGAAGTAGCGCGCGTATTTGAGTCAGTCCGCACGGCGGGTTTAGGCATACAGTGGTTACTAGAAAAGGCCCGCGCGTATGGTATGTCTGTATTAGCGGAGGAGTTTGACGTAATTGACGTACAAGAAGGACCAGAAAAGCCGCTAGACTCCTGGTCTTTAGATGAGGATGCAGATCCAAATGATACCTGGAACCGGTTTATATATGTTAACGCGCTGAAAAGATTTGTCGATTTGCGTAGTGGGGCTTTACTGGACAAGGAACAGTTTAATGATAGACATAGAGTAGGCGATAAGGATAAACCCGCAGATCTCTTTTTAGATGCGAGACGACCTCATTCTTTTGCGGATAAGGTGGGGTACAGGCCAGGTGATCACCGCAAACTATACCGATGCCCCGATAAAAATATAGTAGAAATAAATATGTGGCAGCCAGGTCCCGCATATAAAATTAATACTTTAGATATAGTAACGCTTGATGATGTAAGCCCTTGGATACAATTAGCTAGACACCTGTTTCCCCACAAGAATGAACGTGAAACATTAATTGATTGGATGGCTAACCTGCTACAAAACCCCGGTGATAAACCCAACTGGCACCCCTTAATAGGCTCTAACGTACATGGAACGGGTAAAGATTCTTTTTTTGCACCGTTAATGCAAGGGCTGGGCGAAAATGTCAGCGTAATAAGAACCGGTGAGATCGAAGGGGACTTCAACTGGTGGGCGGAGAACGTACAACTAGTAATGGTATCTGAAATATCGACCTTTGATCGCAAGTCGGTAATGAATAAACTAAAATCATATATGGCCACGCCACCTTACACCATCGATATTAATAAGAAGAACATGCAACAGTATTCTGTCCCCAATTTATTTGGGATTGTGATGTTTACTAATACTGAGGATGGCGTCGCTATCGAAAGGCACGACCGCCGGTTTTTTGTAGTTTGGTCTGATGTTGAAGCCTTGGCCCCGCAGTGGTACGCGGACTACTACGAGTGGATGAACCAGGGCGGCGTCGCTAAAGTAAACGCTTTTCTACACCAAAGAGACCTATCTTATTTTAGTTCGAGGGGGAACGCACCTGATACGGAAGCTAAAGACAAGATGCGTAAAGCGGCTATGTCGTCGGTGGAAGGTTCACTAGAAGCCGCGCTTGAGGATAGGGATGGGCCGTTTAGCTCAGACCTGTTTACCATACCTGATGTTGACATATACCTGCGGTCTAAAGGTTTTAGATCACAAGGCCCGCATAAAGTGGCCGCTATGGTAAAAGCAATAGGCTGTGTGTCGCTAGGGCGGGCTAAAGTTGAAGGGCGAGGGCCTATAGGCATTTGGGCCTGTAAGCGGGTGGGGATGTATGCTCAATTAGAACAGACTAAAGGCATAGGCCCTGTTAGGGATAGGCTAGTAGCAGATAGGGCCGGCGCTATGTTAGAAGATTTTAAGGGTAGCGATGTAGACGAAATGTTGAAATAGCAGACATAAAAAAGCCCTAATTAGATAGGGCTTTTTTGTGGCTAGGGCTAGTGGTCTAAGCCCAGACTTCGTTCGTAATAATCTAAATCCACCCGGCAGCCATTAAGGTAAAACCTAGTCTCTACCGTATCTCTCAGCTTAATACCAAAGAGCGTTGTTCTCCTAGAGATGGTGGATACTCCTGTTTGGGCCATCCTGGATAGGGCTTTGTCTGTTAAAACAGCCAGCCCAACTTTATCATTGCCCGCCATAACAGAATGACTCGTTTCGCCATTGGGGTGATCTACTTTTATGTGTATTTTATACCGCATGGTTAAACTCCTTTTGGTTTTGGGCCGCGTTTAGCTGCGGGCTTGCCTGGCGCCAACACAAGTATTTCATATAAATATCTAGGGCTATGCTTACTATCAAAGCCGTTAATGATACCAATGGTTACTTTTGCCCCGGTGCGTGTTGCTGTGCTTAGGGCTGTGTCCATATCTCGACGGCGTTGTCCTGGATCTGCACTTACATACATCGCGCCTGTCCCGCTAGGGCTTCTTACTAATTCAATATATTTCATAATACTGTCACCTGTTCTATATCGTTAGAATGATTGTAGTAAAAATAGTTAACTACTTCTGTCCAGTTTTGAAAACTACGATCATCACTCTCTGGGTTGCCTTGAATGTGCGTCTTATCGTTAGCCGGATCACCGCATATAATCTCATATACCGCATTAGGGCTGACCCGGCCATAACACCACACTTCCTGATCTCCTACTGTTATTACGCTTGTTTTACTCATGGTTAGTCGTCCTCATTTATTATTTCATTATCACAAACCGGGCAATCCGCACGGGCTATTATTTCTTGGTATCTCCCGTACTTAAAGTGTCTCTCGTCTAGTTCCCCACTATCAAGGTGGCTTCTGGTATCTGACATAAATATGCCACCACCTACTAAGGTATGACACTGACCACACTCATATACACTAATACTCATGATATTTACTCCCGGCCGCTTGTTTTCCTCTGGGTTTTTGTGGGTTCACGGCCTCAATTAGTAACAAGACGAGATCGTCAATAAGGGTGTCACTGTATCGCTTGATCTTAGAAAGAGGGTCAATATTATGGTAACAACAAAGTTTCTCTTTCTTATCCCTAGACATACGTTTGATATCTTCTTTTTGGTGAGTCTTCATATCTTCACCACCTAATAAGTTAATCATGATATTTACTCCTATCTGCCAAAATTGGCATTATTAAACCCGCTGATTATTCAACGGGTTTTGTAATGCTAATTAAAACAAGTCGTGTTCCCTGCAATAGTCCATATAAGCTGAAAATGCTGTTCTCACTTCTGCTTCTGTTATGTCATATCCTGCTAGGGCTTCTAGGGCGTCGCTGTAGTCCATTGTGATTTGGCACTCATGGTTAGCCAACTCTCGCTGAATAATGGCTAATTTGCCGTTTTCCGCTAAATCTGCGGCTATACCCGCACGGTGGACTAGGGCTAACCCTTTTACTAGGTCGTTCATATTGGCCGTAGGGCATAGCAGACCCGATGGGCCTGTTGTGTAAGTAACGCCGTCTACTTTCTGATCATTAAACTGCTGCTGGCTAAATGCAAAGAAGGCGCCGTGTTTTCTCATCGTGTCGGCTTGGGCTTCTTGTATGTAGTTAGATAAATAATTCATGCTGTTCGCTCCTGATTGTGTGTGTGTGTGTGTGTGTGTGCTTCTGCCAAGTTGGCATTATCAAGGACCCTAGTTGATAGGGCCCTTTGTAATGGCTTCCTGGTTATTGTCTTACTGGCATTATTATGGATAGATGCAGATCCATATCTTTAAATTGAAGGCTTAACGTCGCGTTTACGTCTTCCGTGTTATACATAAGAGAAAAGATCTTTTCTTTAGTACAAGATAGGGCATCCCTTAAATATGAGTATTGAACCCATATGCCCGGCACTATTTCTATCTGGTCGCCTACGCGGCCCTGTCCCCGTTTGCGGTTCATGTTTTGTACGTCTGCTAGGGCGATGGTGACTGTAGCATGTGAACGCGTGATTACTGGTATTACGCGGTCAATGTTTGGGTATGTATGGTCAACGTCTAGTTTGTTTAGATCGTCATCGTAAAACCCAGGCGCCAATACGGTTGGGAGTAGGGCTAAACGGTGGCCATCTGTAGCTATTAGCCTTTTGCCATCGCTGTATAAGTAGCTAAGGTGTGACCACTCATCCTTATTGGCCCGGTGTTTTGATAACCACTCGATAGGGCTTTTAGCTTTAGCGATGCCGCGCGTGTCCGCAAAATGCTGGTATATGTTGATCCATTCTTCTTCCGTGGGCGCGCGGTCTTCTATCATTATTGATAATAAACCGGCCCGCGCTTGCTCTTTGGTCCAGGCTTTCGCACCTGGTCGGCTTGCTCGCGTTAATATAAACGTCAATTTTTTGGCCGCTGCTGCTTGTTGCTCTTTAGATTTATCTTGTATTGTTTCTTTACGAGTAATCATTATTTTATGTCCTGTTGGTTGTGTTAAATAGTTGTGTTCTGATTCTGTAAGCATCTGCCAGCTTGTCTGTAGTTTGGCTTACGTGCCGGCCATTTATAAAACCCTGCACCTTGTACGTTTTGTGGTCTTTGCTAATTGATACCGCGTTGTCTTCGTTTTCTTCCCTGCGGTCAATAGCGCCTAAGCTAAAATCGTATGCTGAATACATGATTGATACTCCCGATTGTTGTGTGTGTGCTTCTGCCAGGTTGGCATTATCAAGGACCCTAGTTGATAGGGCCCTTTGTAATGGCTCCTGGTATTTAATTGATTGGATAGCTATGCGAATTAAATCAGACCCTGTGTCGTTGGATAGGTCCTGACTATCTTGTTCTTGTAAAACGTCATATATAAACGCTTTTACGCCATAATCTTCTATTTGCTCCTGTGCTTGGCTAAATTGGCCATTAATGTAAGAGTCTACTATTTCGTTAAATTCTTCTTGGTTTTTCATGATGTTTAATCCTATTTAGTGAATGAGGGTAGCAAGTAGCGTGCAGCAAATACCGCAAGGGTTGCCAGCGCAATATAGACGCCGTCACCAAACGT
>Ga0209491_10003002_pt1 | contig 28699 bp, 24 predicted proteins | sample BON02_FD_187213 | JGI IMG/M metagenome (GOLD analysis project Ga0209491, IMG submission 187213) | Freshwater microbial communities from Lake Bonney liftoff mats and glacier meltwater in Antarctica - BON-02 (SPAdes) (version 2) | ecosystem: Environmental > Aquatic > Freshwater > Ice > Glacier...
GTTCCAAGTTCGTGTTGCCGTCCTGAACGGCTTCACCGCTCTCGGCACGCCCATTACAGAAGTCGTGGGATAAGTCTGTCCGGGGATAGGGGAACCCTCACCGTCAGACCATTTGTGCAACAGAGCCAAGGTCATGGCTAAAACCACCGACAGATCAACGCTTTCAGCCCCATCAAGGCCCTGCGCGATCAAGCCAACAGAGGGCCCACCGCCCCGGGCTAACCCCTTTCATCCCGCTGTGCGGGCGCGAAAAGCGCTTAACGCCGTTTGCCGCGTGGGGCGGCAGATTTGTTGCCGCGTGGCCCGGTCAGAACCGGGGTATTGGCGGTGTTTTCCTCGCTCAGCTTGCGCCAGCGGTCCAGCCTTGCGGCCGAAAGATCGCCCCGCGCAATGGCCGCCTGCACCGCACATCCCGGTTCATGCGCATGGGTGCAGTCGCGAAAGCGACACTCGGGCGCAAGTTCGGTAATCTCGGCGAACAACTGATCCAGCCCGGCGGCCACGTCGGCCACATGCAGCGTCCGCATCCCCGGCGTGTCGATCACCCACCCGCCGCCCGCAATCGCATGCAAAGACCGCGAGGTGGTGGTGTGCCGCCCCTTGTCATCGCCTTCGCGAATACCGCCCGTCGCCTGCGCCTCTTCGGGCGCCTTATCAGCCAGCGTATTCAACAGCGTAGACTTGCCCACGCCCGATGATCCAATAAGCGCCACCGTCTGCCCCGGCCCGCACCACGGCGCCAGAGCTGCCACCGCATCCGGCGCGGTCGCGTTCAACTCCACCACCTCCAGCCCGCGCTGCAACCCCGCCGCCTCCTCGCGAAACGGCGTGGCATCGGCGATCTGATCAATCTTGGTCAGCACGATCACCGTTCTGGTCCCGGCCTCATTCGCCAAGGCCAGATACCGCTCCAACCGCGCCGGGTTGAAATCATCGTTGCACGAGGTGACGATGAACAGCGTATCTACATTGGCCGCAATCAATTGCGGGATATGCGCCGATTCCACCCGGCGGCGCAGCACAGACGCCCGCTCCAACCGCCGCCCCACGACCGAGGTCTCCGGTTCGATCAGCACCCAATCGCCCACCGCGTAATCATTGGTCGTGCCACGCGGCGGCAGCACCAGCCGGATCTGCCCCGCCCCGGTTTCCGCCATCAGGCGCGATCGATGCACCCCCGCAATCCGCACCGGCACCAGGCCTTCGTCCGCCTCTCCCAGCTGATCGGCAAAGACCGGCCGCCAGCCAAGACCCTCAAGCATCCCCGTCATATCCCGCGCGCCCCGCTTGCCCCACGCCCTTGCATGCGGCCCCCCCGCGCCGGATGCAAGCCCCCGCCCGCCGCCTCTGGCAATTCGCCCCCATCGCGCTTACCTCTGGCCCAACCCCAGCCCGCAGGAGCCGCCATGACCGCCGCCCAAATCCCGCTTTCGCTCCTTGATCTGGTCCGCGTCAAACAAGGCTCCGACGCCACAGGTGCCCTCACTGAGGCCCAGCAAATCGCCACCCATATCGACCGCCTCGGCTTCAACCGCTATTGGGTGGCCGAACATCACAACATGCAAAGCATCGCCTCCGCCGCCACCTCCGTCGTGCTGGCCCATGCAGGCCAACATACCAAACGCATCCGCATCGGATCGGGCGGGATCATGCTGCCCAACCACTCGCCCTATATCATCGCCGAACAATTCGGCACTCTCGCCGCCCTGTATCCCGGCCGCATCGACCTTGGCCTAGGCCGCGCCCCCGGCACCGATCAGGCCACCACTCAGGCCATCCGCACCCCGCCCGGGGCGGCCGAAAACTTCCCCAATGACATCCAGGAACTGATGCACTGGTTCAAACCCGACGATGCCCCCAGCTATATCCGCGCCTGGCCCGCCGCCGGGGCGCAGGTCGATATGTGGGTTCTCGGCTCTTCCACCTATGGCGCGATGCTGGCCGCCGAATTCGGCCTGCCCTATGCCTTCGCCTCGCATTTCGCGCCCGATCACCTCGACGCTGCGCTGCAAATCTACCGCTCGCGCTTCAAACCCTCCGATGCCCGCGCCACCCCGCACGCGATGGTCGCCGTAACCGTCATCTGCGCCGATACCACAGCCGAGGCCAAACGCCTGTTCACCACCGCGCAGATGAGCTTCACCGGCATCTTCCGCAACATGCGCGGCCTCTCACAACCCCCCATCGACGATATCGAAACCTACTGGACGCCTTCGGAAAAAGCCCAAGTCAACCGCATGCTTGGCTGTTCCGTGGTCGGCAATCCGGCAGAGGTCAAAGCCGGGTTAGAGGCCCTGCAAGCCCGCACCAAGGCCGATGAATTCATCATCGTCACAGACATTTTCGATGCCGAGGCGCGCAAACGCTCGCTCTCCCTCACCGCAGACCTCTGGGGCCTAACCGCCTAGCCTCGCATCGCCCGCGCCCTATCCAATGCCGCCACCAACCCCGTCTCCAGCGCCTTGGAAAACCCCGCAGCCTCAGCCGCTTCAAGCCCCGCGCAGGTGGTGCCGCGATAATCGACAAAGGTCTGCACCATCGCAGGTGCATCGCCCATCCGCCCCTCCAACAACCGCGCGGCGGCGCAAACCGTGCCTTCCACCGCCCGCGCCGCCGTATCAGCCGCCACCCCGCGATCGGCCAAAAACCGCAACATCGCGCGGGCCATCAAGGCCGGATAGGCAGGCCCCGCGCCTGACAAAGCCGTCATCAATTCAATCTGCCCCTCATCCGGCAATTCCTCTTGCGTCCCCACCGCCCCCAGCACCAAAGCCACCGCCAAACGGTCCGCCGCCGTCACCCCCGGCCCCGCGACCCAAGGGCTATAACTCGCCCCGATCTCCACCGCCGCATTCGGCATCGCCCGCACAATCCGCCCGCCACTCACTGCCAGCGCGTCCATCCCCACGCCCGCCATGAAAGACACCACCAACCGCCCCTCGGCTCGCAACCCCAACCCCAACCCCGGCCAATCGCCCGGCCGCACAGACACCACAACCACATCACTCTGCGCCACCAGATCGGCCACATCATCCGCCCAAACCACCGGATGCCCAGAATAGTCCCGGCGGCCTGTGCGGTTCAAAATCACCAACTCCTCCGCCGCAACCACACCGCCCGCAATCAGCCCACGCCCCAAAGCACCGCCCAGCCACCCCGTTCCGCCAATAATCCCAACCCGCATTTTACGCCCCCAGATACAGGCGGCGCGCGTTCAGATGCCCGATCAACGCCCGCTCATCCTCCGACAAGCCCGCCAACAACCCGCGCGTCATAGCAATCCACCCCGGCAAACCCGCGCCCAGATCCACCACCGGCCAATCGCCGCCCCAGACCATCCGCGCAGGCCCGAACAGCCGCAAAACTTCCTCAACATAGGGCCGCACCAAAGCCATCTCCCCGCCCGCATAGGCCGTAACGCCCGATAGCTTCACCCACAGGTTCGGCAACGCCGCCAGCCGCGCCATCCCCGCGCGCCACGCCTCAAAATCCCCACCCGCAATATCCGGCGTGCCGCAATGATCCAGCACGAACCGCACATGCGGGCAGGCCCGCACCAAAGCCTCACACAGCCCCAATTGCCGCGCCAAAAAGCACAAATCCACCGGCCAGCCCGCCGCCCCGATCCGTGCCACATTGGCCCGGAAGGTGGCGCTCTCACTCACCCCATCCGGCACCACATGGGTAATCCGCCGAAAGCCAACGACCCCCAGCCCCCGGCATTTCTCCAGCCAATCGTCAAACCCCACAGCCTCTTCAGGCCGGCAAGACGCAATCTGCCCCAGCATCCCGCCCACACCGATCATCCCGGAAACCAACCGCGCCTCGGCCCTATAATCGGCCTCATCCACCCCGGTTTCCATAAAGATCGTGCCGCAAACGCCCAGACCCTCAACCAACCCCGCATAGTCCGCCGCGTTAAAATCCCGGCCCGCCAAGGCCGGGATCTCATCGGCCCAGGAATACCCCAAAGCCCCCCGCAAAATCAGATGTTGATGGGTATCAATGAACGGCGTCATACGTTCGACCACCCGCCATCAATCACATGCGCATGCCCCGTGGTGAAACTGCTCTCATCACTCGCCAGATAAACCACCAGATTGGCAATCTCCTCTGCCGTCGCCATCCGCCCCATCGGCTGGCGCGCAATAAACGATTTTCGCGCCGCGTCATAATCCCCGGTCGCCCGCAGCCGCTCATCCAACGAAGGGCTCTCCACCGTCCCCGGACAGACCGCATTGCACCGGATACCCTTGGTCACGAAATCCGCCGCCACCGCCTTGGTCAGGCCAATAACCCCCGCCTTCGTCACCCCATACACAAACCGGTTCGGCGCCGCGATGATCGAGCCCACCGCACTGGCCATATTCACAATAGACCCGCCCCCCTTCGCCACCATCCCCGGCACAAAGGCCCGGCACATCCGAAACATCGCCGTGATGTTCAGATCCAGCGAAAACGCCCAATCCTCTTCCGTGCAATCCAGCAAAGTCCCATTCGCCACAAACCCCGCGCAGTTGAAAAGCACATCGGTTTCTGGCAACCCCGCCGCAAACCCAGCCACCGCCTCGGCATCGCGCACGTTCAGATGCTGCGTCTCCAACCCCAAAGCCGCCAACTCTGCCAGCGCTTTCGAGTTGATATCCGTCGCAATCACCCGCCCCCCCTCGCGGTGCATGGCCAAAGCCGACGCCCGCCCAATCCCCTGCCCCGCCGCCGTTACCACACAAACTTTACCCGCCAAACGTCCCATACCAGCCTCCAAATGAAATCCCTGACCCCCACCCTAGACCCACAAAAACTAACATGCCAGTTCCGGATAAGAGGCTGCCCCACCACCCTTGCGATATACCGATTGCAAATCCGATCGACGGCGGGGCGCAGTCACCAAAAGCACGCGCCGCAAACCAAATCCCGCAAAAGACCCGCGTTGCAAACCAGAGATCGCCCCATCTGCCCGCCATTTCACCCAACCCAAACCCAGCGGCATCCCCACCATGACCATCCCGTTTCGCGCCGTCATCGGCCTTGGCCTGCTCCTGCTCCTGCCCTTCGCAAGTTGCGAAGACACCTACGAATGGCGGCAGAAACTGACAATCGTTGTCGACACGCCGCAAGGCGAGAGAACCGGCTCCACCGTCCAATCCCTCAGCTGGGCGCGCGCCAAAGGGCTCTAGGCGGCCATCTTCAGCCTGCAACCTGCCCCCGGCACACTCACCGTAAAGGGCGAGGCCCTTGCCCCTAGAGATAACGCGCGACCAGTATCTTTTTGCCCTGCTGCTCGGCGCAGACGGATTTGAAGGCAATCCGGGCGAAAACCTCGCCTACGCCCTCGGCAAACTGAAAGGCATAGGCAACCCGGGCCGCGATCCCGGCAGGTTCCTGCGCTTGCGCCGCACGGGTGCGGGCAAGCCCCTGCCCCTGCCGTCCGAAGCCCTGCCGCTTTTGGTGACCCTGAACAACATCGCAGATCCATCAACCGTGACCGTGGTAGATCCAGACAATCTGGCCGCCACCTTCGGCCCCGGCGTGACGCTCTTGTCGGTGACCGTCGAGCTGACAGAAGAGCCTATGACCGAAGGGATAATCAGGACGCTCGTCCTCGACTCTCCCGGTTACAAAGCGCTGTCCCCGATCTGGCAAGACATTGCCCCAGAGACCAAAAACCTGCTGACCCCCGATCTTTGGAAGTGGCAGTAGCCGCAAACACACACCCCGCCCCAAGCCCCCGTAGGGTGGGGTTCGACCCCACCGCGTCACTTAGGTCGGAGTTCACCCCGACTCCGCCGATGACAACCGCCGCAAAACCCTTGAGGGTTATGGCAAAAGTTGATTGATTACGAAAAGAAGGGCCGCGAGAATACTCCGATGGAGGCTCATTTCAGAGAACGAGAGTTCCCACCGAAACGCAGGCCTCAAAGTCATCAAGGGCCAGAATGGGAAATGCGAACATCGAAACGCTCCAACGCGAAACCTGCCTGCGCTTTGCCACGGATTTTCTCCCCTCAGACGGCACCTCAAAAGCTGGCGTCTCGCTGGATGCGCTGAACGGAAAAGTTCCACTTCATGGCATGAGGGAACCACTCGAAGGAAATCTTTCGGGCTGGTTCCTCTTTGCAGGGCCAGGTGAACCCTCCGAAGACGCGGATTTTTATCAGCCAGTTCACATGTCACATTTTCCAGACCTGTTTCCGGGTATCCTTCGCTACCCTGGCTTGCCACCGGGATGGAGGTTTCTGGTAGCGCCAGATTACGAGGACGTCTGGTTTGACAAAAACTTGCTTGAAGAGCGCCCGTAGGGTGGGGTTCCACACCACCATCCCCACCCCATGACGCAGGAACAAACGCCCTCCAGCATCCGCCAAATCTCAAAGGCCCGCCCCCATGCAGCGCACCCGCCGAACCCTTGCACTCCTCCTCGCAGCACCAGCCCTTCTTTCCGGCTGCATTGGTCTCATCATCGACTACGGGCTGAAAGCCCGAGATATCGAGCGCCGCCGCGTTCACAAAGCCATCCATATCGGGATGCACCTTGATGAAATCCGCCCGATCATCCGCGAACAGGTCTTTGTTACATTCAAAGTCGGTCTGTGGGATGATCCCAACCAAGAGCTTCAAGCCGCAATTTCGCGCCTTTGCCCCATGGACAACCCGTGTCTCTCAGACCCACCCCTGCCTGCAAATGAAACCCGGAACTGGCAGGATTTTACTGTCATTCAAGCCTACTTTCACCCCGCCACCCTGGGCGACGCCCAAGAACAAATACTCTTTCTACTGTTCGACCGAAAAACGCAGTTATTGGTTGCCAAAGTAGCCCCCGACGCCGAGGATCTGCGCCTTGTCCCGTAAATCCACCCTCAAAACCCTCTCCCTCACCCTCGCCGCCCTTGCGTTCCTTGCAGGCCTCGCTGTCGCCCCCTTTCTCCTCGCCCCCCATTTCTTGCCCCAACACCGCGTGTCCGTCCTGACCCAAAACCAAAAAACCCTCGCCGATCTGGTCCAAAGCACCCATTGCAACGGCGACAAAATCCACGCCGGAATTGACGATATCGCCCGCAAGGCAGGGATGACCAATGATGACCTCGAAAGGCTCGGCGTTGCCCCGACCTCCCCCGATGGCGCCGCAAATTGCGCCCTCGCGTTGGGCAATGGCCTCGATGATTTGGTCCTCTTCTACCCCGTGAAAAACTGCTGGAACCTTACCGGAACATGGCGCTACCCTATCTTACCACAGTGCTAACTCCCCCATTGGACACCCCATGAAAATCCTCGTCTTCCAACACCTTGCTGTTGAGCACCCCGGCATCTTCCGCGACTTCTGGCGCGAGGCGGGCCACACCACCCACATCATCCCCTTGGACGAAGGCTCCCAAATCCCGCCCCTTTCAGACTACGACCTCCTCGCCGTCATGGGTGGCCCGATGGACGTGTGGGAGACCGAAAAACACCAATGGCTGATCCCCGAAATGGCAGCCATCCGCACATGGATCACCGACCTCAACCGCCCCTATTTCGGCATCTGCCTTGGCCACCAACTCCTCGCCGAAGCGCTTGGCGGCAAGACCGGCCTGATGACCACGCCCGAGGTTGGCATCACCACCGCAACCCTGACGCCCGAGGGCCGCAAAGACCCCCTCTTCGCCAGCCTTGGCCCAGACCTGCAAGCCTTCCAATGGCACGGCGCAGAGGTCCAAACCCTCCCGCCAAACGCCACCATCCTTGCCGCCAACCCCGCCTGCCCGGTGCAGGCCATGCGGATCGGCACCCGCGCCTGGGGCATCCAGTTTCATATCGAGATGACACCGACCACCGCCCCCGACTGGGCCGCCATCCCTGCCTACGCCGCCAGCCTTAACACGGCCCTCGGTCCCGAACGCGCGAAAAATCTGCCCGTAGACCTTGCCCCCCACCTGCCCGATTTCGCCAAAATGGCCCGCCAGATCAACGACAACCTCTTTCACGCGATCAAGGCACCCTGAGGCCCCCATGCCCCACACCCTGTCTGCCACCGGAATCTCCGTCAGCTTCGCCCCGCAAGGCGGCACGATCCACCCGCTCACCATCACCGATCAGGGCCATCAAATCGCCCCCCTCCACGCTGCCCCTTGGGCACCCAAAGACGTGCCGCCCGATGCGCCCGCCCATCAAATCGCCTTGCGCGGCGATTTCCTTGCCGCCCCGATGGGCGCTGGCCCCGATGGGTTGCACGGCATCGCCGCCAATGGCCTCTGGGCCACCACCCCCACCGATCCCGGCACCCTGCGCGCCGTGCTGACGGGCCAGATCAACGGGGCAACCTTGGTCAAAGAGCTGTCCGTGACCGACCATCACCCATTCCTTTACCAGCGCCACATCTTTATCGGCGGCCACGGCCAGATCCCCGTTTGCACCCATGCCATGATCGCCGTGCCGAACGGCGCAAAGCTGTCTTTCTCGCGCAAACGCTGGTTTGAAACCCTTGGCGCACCGCTGGAGTCTGATCCGGCACGCGGCCGCTCCCGCCTCGCCTATCCCCGCCGCCAAGAAGACCCCAGCGATTTCCCCGCCGCCGATGGCAGCGCGGTCAACCTGCTGAAATACCCATGGGCCGACCGCCATGATGATTTTGTCACCGCCGTCGATGACCCCTCGGTCAGCCTCGGCTGGGCCGCCGTGGTTCGCGCCAGCGAAGGTGACCTGATCCTATCCCTGAAAAACGCCCACACTCTGCCGATGACCATGCTCTGGCACTCAAACGGCGGCCGCGATTACGCGCCATGGAACAGCCGCCACACCGGCTGCCTTGGCGTTGAGGAAGGCGCCGCCCTCCCCGTCCTTGGTCTGTCGGCACAGGAACAGCCAAACCCCCTCACCGCCGCCGGACAGCCCGGCCTGCTGACGCTGGACCCCACAGGCACAGTCGAGATGCGCACGGCTTTGGCCGCCATCCACTGGCCCAGCGGCCAATCCATCGCGGGCGTGATGCTGGAAGGCGATACCCTCACGATAACCGGAGATTGGGGCGCAGAACGGAAACTGCCCTTCCGCGCCGACTGGCTCCGCTTGCCAAATCCTTAACAAAGCCCTAATTAAATAAGGCTAACCTCTTGATAAATATGAATTACATCTGGAATCCCGAGTCGCGACGCCCAGCCCTACCGCTCAAACCCCGGCTTTTGCGCCCAGGCCCAGGCATCCCCGATCATCTGCCGCAAATTGGAATGCTGCGGCTCCCACCCCAACTCCTCCATCACCTGCTTCGACCCCGACACCAACACCGCCGCATCCCCCGCCCGCCGCGCACCCTGAATAATCGGCACCTCCCGGTTCGTCACCGCCCGGCTGGCCTCAATCACCTCGCGCACCGTGAACCCGGTGCCAGACCCCAGACAGAACACCCGGTCGCCCCGCCCTTCCAACAGCCACCGCAGCCCCAACACATGCGCCGCCGCCAGATCCGTCACATGCACATAATCACGCACACACGTCCCATCGCGGGTCGCGTAATCATCGCCAAACACCGTCAACGCCGGACGCTTGCCCGCCACCGCGTCCAGCATCAACGGGATCAGATGCGTCTCGGGCCGGTGCTGCTCGCCAATCTCGCCCTCAGGATCCGCGCCCGCCACGTTGAAATAACGAAAGATGACCGAGGTAAGCCCATGGCTGGCGCCAAAGTCCTTCAGCATATCCTCAATCGCCCGCTTGGACCCGCCATAGGCGTTGATCGGAAGCTGCGCGGTCTCCTCATCCAGCATCACGCCATCCTGATCGCCATAAGTCGCGCAGGTAGAGGAGAACACAAAGTTCTTCACCCCCGCCGCCGCGCAAGCTTCGATCAGGTTCAAGGCACCGCCGACGTTCACCCGCCAATAAAGACCCGGATCCGTCATCGATACGCCCACCAAAGACAGCGCCGCAAAATGCATCACGGCGACGGGGCGATGCTCGGTCAAGGCCACATCAATCGCCGCGCGGTCCATCAGATCACCCTGCACAAAGGGGCCGAACTTGACCGCATCGCGCCAGCCGGTTGACAAGTTGTCAAACGCCACCGGCACAAAGCCCGCCCGCGCCAACGCCTTGCAGGCATGCGCACCAATATAGCCCGCCCCCCCCGTGACCAGAACCTTTGGTTTTTCTGAAGTGACCACTGTTTACCTTACCCTTCGCGCCAAACCGCCATCCCGTATCTTGTTTGGCCAATCCTGCCTGCCACTCATGGCTTTCCGACTGCTACCGCCTGCCATCCGGCAAGGCAACATCGACATTTACTTCAAAGTCCCAGCCGAGGTTGAGGGCCTACATGGCGATCTCTACCGCCGTCTCCTTGCCCTTTTCGGCGGTGTCGCAAGTCTGGCAAGCCCCATCCCCCAGATCGACAACCCATCCGGCGCGCTGGAAATCTGCGGCCACTCAGCCCCGCACCGCGCGGGACAGGGCGTTCAGATAGGCGTGGCCATGGTGCAGATCAGGCTCCAGCACAGCCCCTTCGGCCCATTCGTTCCAGGCATTCACCGCCACCACGGCGCGGCCCTCAACCGGATGGGACTGGGCATGGGCGATCAGATCCGTCATCCAGCCCTGAAACGCGGCGGGGGTTGATCCGACAAAGACCATGCCCCGGCCTGGCCTGCGACATTCATTGTCCCAAGCCGGAAAGGCGCAGCGCACCAGCGGGAATTCGGGCGCAGGCTCTTGCGCGGAAAAGGTGACCATGTCGGCGTAGTCATACATCCGGCCCTGAAAGTTGGTATCCAACAGCGTGACGGTTTCGCGGGTATCTGGCAGGAAATGGTTGGCCTTGTGCGGCGGGAATTCAAACGCGCCATCCAGACCAAAGGCGCGCGGGTCATGGTCTGAAAACGTCTGCGCCATGTAGATCAGCGGGTGAACCCCGTGCTTTTGCGCCCAATGCTGCCGCCATGCCGCCACCCGCGCCGCCGCATCGGGGATCAGCCCAACGCGGTAGATCACGAACAAGGGCCGCCCGTTCAGCCGGTAATACCGCGGATCAGCGAAATGCCGGGCCAGATCATCGCAAATCGCGGCATCATCGGTTGGATCATAGCTTTGGCGCAGCAATACGTCGCCTTCGGCCCCGTCCCAAGTGCGGGTCCAATCCTCATTCGCCCACATCAACAGAAAGGGGAAATCGGCGGTGGGATCGGCCAGCATCGCCTCAATCGGGCGCTCCAGCACGCGTTTGCCCGCGAAATTGTAGTAGTAGTGGCAAAAGGCGGCGATCCCGGCGGCGCGGGCCAGTTGGGTCTGGCGGTGATAGGTGTCACCCGACAGGGTGTAAAACCCAAGATCGCGCGGCAGGCGGGGCTGCACATGGCCCTGATAGCGCGGCATCCCACGCGCCACATTGCGCCATTCGGTAAAGCCCTCGCCCCAAAAGGCATCGTTTTCCGGCACGGTATGAAACTGCGGCAGGTAATAGGCGATGACATCGGCGCGCGGGGTGCCCGTGGCCAAATCCGCCTCTTCATAGCCGGGCCCCGGGGCCACGGCAGCCGCTTGGACCCGATACAAAGCCACAGCATCGGCGGGGCGCTGGATCAGCGCATCGCCGCCTTGCAGGTAATGCACCAGCGGGCAGAGGAGGCCATTCGCCAGCCCCGGATGCCGCACCAGATAGTTCCGCGTTGAAAACCATTCGGCCGGATCGCGCCCCTCAAGCCAGCCATAGCGCAGGTAATGGTCCAACGGATCATCAGGCCGCGCGTTTGTTGCAAAGCCTTGCAGATACCACCCCGCATCAAACGACGTCTCGGCCAGCGCCCGGTCCTGTGGCGCGGGCACGGGTGGCAGGGGCAACCGCCCCTCGGCCCGGCCTGCCTTTAGGTAATGCAACAACGGGTTCACGCCGGACTGCATCACATCGCGGTTCTGCCGCAGATAGTAACTGACCGAGAAATCAGGCGACGGATCGCGCCCTTCGGCCCAGCCAATCTCAAGGAAATGCTGCAAGGCCGTGGCACCCGTATCGATGCCGCTGGCGATGATATCGGGATTGCACGCAAGGTAATGGGGGACGTCAAAGGCATCCCTAGCCAGATCCCGGTCCCGCCGCGCGGCCCGCGCCTGTCTGATCCGTCTGAACACCATGCCCGCCCCCTTGCGCGCGCCCACCCTATCAGCCCGCACGCCCCGGCGCGAGAGGGGGGCGTTGCGCGCTCCGCCCCAGCGCGCGCGCGTCGAATCCGCCCTTAACCAATCGTTCTTACCCTTGCCACCAACGACATTTGCGGGGGACAAGATGCCTGACACCACGCCCATCCTATCCTTACCGCTGTTGCTGCCGTCGCAGGCGCAAAAGCATGTCACCCATAATGAGGCGTTGCGGCTGTTGGATGTGGCGGTGCAATTGTCGGTGCAGGACCGCAACCGCACCGCGCCGCCTGCCGCGCCACAAAACGGCGATTGCCATATCATAGCAGTGGCCAGCACCGGCGATTGGGCCGGGCAAGCGGGCAAGATCGCGGCCTGGTGGGACAATGTGTGGCTGTTTCTGGCCCCCAGAACCGGCTGGAGCGCCTGGGTCATTGATGAGACCCGCGCCGTGGTTTTTCGCGCGGGCGCTTGGGCCGATAGCAGCAGCCTTGCCGCCCGGTTTGACCGGCTGGGGGTCAATGCCGATGCCGATACCGTCAACCGCCTTTCCGTGCAATCCGAGGCCACCTTGCTGAACCACAATGGCGCGGGCCATCAGCTAAAGCTGAACAAGGCCACCGCCACAGACACCGCCAGCCTGCTGTTTCAAAACGGCTTTTCGGGCCGGACCGAGATTGGTCTTGCGGGCGATGATGATTTGTCGGTGAAGGTCAGCGCGAACGGCGTTTCCTTTTCCACCGCCCTGCGCATCGACGGGGCGACCGGGCTGGTCAGCCTGCCCGCAGGCGCCAGCATCAACGGCAGTCTGACCGGCACCGCCATCACCCAAACTGCGCTGGATGATACCGCCAACCGCCTGCTGAAGGTCGGCGATTTCGGCCTTGGCGGCACCGCGCCCGATGCCCCGGCATCAATCAGCACCACACCCGAGATGATCCCGCCGGGCAGCTATTCTTACGCCGCCAGCTTTTCCTCCGGCGGGCCAAGCCAAATGGTGACGGGCACCTTGATCCATCTGCGCCGGGCGGGCAGCGTCTACGCCCAGATGATGATGGGCGACGGGGCCGCTGCCGCCTTGGGCCATCTATTCACCCGTGCCTATGTTGGCGGCAGTTGGAGCGTTTGGCGCCGCCTTTACAGTGACGGCAACCTTTTGGGCCCGGTCTCGCAAACCGCAGGCCTGCCGACCGGGGCAGTGATCGAACGCGGCACAAACGCCAATGGCGACTATACCCGCTTTGCCGATGGCACGCAGATCTGCACCCGCACCAACCTGTCTGCCGCCAATGCCAATACCGCACTTGGCAGCCTGTTTCGGTCTTCGGCCAATGTGACATGGACCTTTCCCGCCGTCTTTTCGGTCGCACCTGCCGTCACCATGGACAGCACCGACGCTGACAGTTGGGCCACCTGCGCCGCGGTGCCCAGCACAACCTCGGTCAGCATCCGTGCAATGTCAGCCGTTACCAAAGCCGGCGCGTTGGCCATTCGTGCCACCGCCATCGGTCGCTGGTTCTGAAGCGCAAAAGGGATCAAAAACATCCGCTCTGTGCTGCGCCACGTCACGGGTCTGACGGCCCCGTGCCCCTGCCACCGCCTGCAAGCCGCCACCCGATTTGACAGCGCCCGCAGACAGGCATTATTCAAGGGCAACTCCAAAAGGTGGCCTTGATGAAAATTGCTATGATCGGAACCGGTTATGTCGGCCTTGTGTCCGGGGTCTGCTTTTCAGACTTTGGCCATGAGGTGGTTTGCGTCGATCTTGACGCGGCCAAGATTGCCCGCCTGAACAAGGGCGAGGTGCCGATCTATGAGCCCGGTCTGGAAGAGATGATGGCCAAGAACGTGGCCGCCGGGCAGTTGTCGTTCACCAATGATCTGGCCGCTGCCGTGAATGGGGCAGATGCGGTGTTCATTGCCGTGGGCACCCCCACACGGCGCGGCGATGGCCATGCCGATCTGACCTATGTGATGGCTGCTGCCGCCGATATCGGCCGCGCGCTGACCGGCTACGCCGTGGTCGTCACCAAATCCACCGTCCCCGTCGGCACCAACCGCAAGGTGGCCGAGGCGGTCGCCGCCGCCAACCCCGCCGCCCGCTTTGACGTGGCCTCAAACCCCGAATTCCTGCGCGAAGGGGCTGCCATCGACGATTTCATGCGCCCCGACCGTGTTGTGGTCGGGGTAGAGACCGAAGCCGCCAAAAAGATCCTGGCCGAGGTGTACCGCCCGCTTTTCCTGCGCGAATTCCCGGTGGTCTATACCGGGCTGGAAAGTGCCGAGATGATCAAATACGCCGCCAACGCCTTTCTGGCCACCAAGATCACCTTCATCAACGAAATCGCCGCCCTGTGCGAGCGTGTGGGGGCGGATATCAAAGCCGTGTCCAAGGGTATCGGCATGGATGGCCGTATTGGCAACAAATTCCTGCATGCAGGCCCCGGCTATGGCGGATCGTGTTTTCCAAAGGATACCAAGGCTTTGGCCCGCATTGGTCAAGAACATGCCGTGCCGATGCAGATCGTCGAAACCGTCATCAAGGTGAATGATGAGATCAAGCGCCGGATGATCACCAAGATCGAAGACCTGTGCGACAACGTCTTGCGCGACAAGATCATCGCCGTGCTGGGTGTGACCTTCAAACCCAACACCGATGACATGCGCGACGCCCCCGCCCTCACCATCCTGCCCGCTCTTGTCGGTGCTGGCGCCAAAGTTCGCGTCTGCGATCCCAAAGGCCGTCACGAAGGCGAGGCTCTGCTTCCGGGCGTCAAATGGTCTGAAACCGCCTATGCCGCCGCAAATGGCGCTGATCTTGTCGTGATCCTGACCGAGTGGAATGAATTCCGCGCGCTGGATCTGGCCAAACTGGCGCGGCGCATGGCCAAGCCCCGCATGGCCGATCTGCGCAACCTTTATGACGCAGAAAGCACCAAGGCGGCCGGGTTCGAGATCTATATCGGCGTCGGCCGCTAAGGCGGACCACTCTCCCTCTGACGTGAGGTGAGTAGTGATAGAAGCCGCGTGAGCCGTGGGTAGATAGGTGCTAAGGTCAGCTACAGCTCGTTAATGATATAGCTTTGATAGCGGCGCAGCAGAACCAACCCCAAAGCAAACAGCGCGCCTGAGAGCCCAAAGATGTACATGGGCGACACATAGCTCGCGTCGTATGTCGGATAGACCCCGGCCCGCACCTGCCCGACCGCATGCACGAGCGGGTTGAACTACAGGTAATCCTGATAGGGCTGCGGCACCAAGGCAAAGGGAAACAGCACGCAAGACACGATAACCAAAGGCCGGTTCAAAATCGCCCAAGTCCGCTCCCATGTCGGGAACATCGACAACAAGAAACAGTTGATCGTGCCTATACCCAGCGCCAGCGCCATCGTCATTGCCAACCCCAAAAGAATCGCCGGATAATCCATCATAGTGTCTACACCTGCCGCCCAGATCACCCCCGCGATAATAATGAAAAACACCAGCGTCTCTGTCAGCCCGTTCAAAAGCAGCCGCGCCAGAATGGCATCGATAAAGGTCACGCCCGGATAAAACAGCAACGCCTGCGAGAACCGCAGCGACTGACCCACCTTGTTCGATATGTCCAGATACATCATGTAAGGCAGAATTCCGCTGGCATAGAACAAGGCATAACTGGTGCCGATGGGCGGAGTGGTGGCAATCACCGAAAACACCAGTGTCAGCAGCAAAATCCCGGCAGATGGCTCCATCAAAGCCCACAAATAGCCCAAAGACGTGCGCCCATAGGTCGTCGACATCTCTCGCAGCATAAGGGCTGTGACGGTGCGGCCGGTACGGAACCGCCGTGGACGCTGGGCTTTTGGTGTGAGATATGTCATTTTTTGCACTGGAAGGTTGGGTCTGGGGCCGCTAAGCACCCTCAGCAAGCGGTTCCAGCATAGTGAAAGAGGCGCGAATTGAAAGAGCAGTCAGCGTCGGCAGATCAATCAGCAGCCCCAGCCGCCAGCGCGGTGGTTCAATTGACCCCGACCGCAGCCGCGCCTTCGCCCGCAACCGGGCCAACGCCTGCGCCTCTAAAAGCGCCCGAAGCCGCAGCACCGCCCACGCCCGCTGCGGCCAAAGCAGCCGATGTCACCCAAATCGTGCCCGCCGCTGCGCCCGCCGCCAAACCCGCGGCAGAAGCGCCGCCGAATGCGCAACCCGCGGTCGCAGGGCCTGCCCGCGTTCATAAACGCCATGCCGGACTGTTTTTGTCCTTTGTCCTTCTGGTCATTGTACCGGTCATTATCGTGGGCAGCTATCTTTTCGGTGTGGCCAGGGATCAATACGCCTCTTCCATCGGCTTTTCGGTGCAGCGCGAAGACAACTCTAGCGCGCTTAGCCTTTTGGGCGGGCTTAGTCAGATCACCGGATCCAGCTCTGTCGATCCGATCATCCTCTATCGCTACATCACAAGCCGCGACATGATTTTGGCCGTGGAAAAGACCGTCGACCTGACCCAGGCCTTTACCCGCGCTGATGATCCGTTCTTCACCCTGCCGGAAAACCCCACCATCGAAGACCGCGAAAAGAACTGGAAGCGGATGGTCAGCGTGTCAGTGGAAAACGGCAGCGGCCTGATCGAAATTCAGGTCCGCGCCTTTGATCCCAAAGATGCCCAAGCGATCACCACCGCAATCCGTGATGAAAGTGACCGGATGCTGAACCAGCTGTCGGCCACGGCGCAGGAAGATTCCACCCGCTATTCCCGAACTGAACTGGCAAAGGCCGCTGACCGTTTGGCCAAGGCCCAAGCCGGATTGACCGAATTTCGCACCCGCACCCAGATCGTTGATCCGGCCACTGATTTCGCCGGGCGGATGGGGCTTTTGAACTCCATGCTGGCCAAGCAGGCCGAAGCCTTGATCGAGCGCGACATCCTGAAAGCCGGTGCTACTTTCGACGGCGATCCCCGGTTGGAACAGATCGAACTGCGGATCAAGGTGATATCCGAACGTATCGAGATCGAGCGCAGCCGCATTGGCACCGCCGATGATGGCGCATCGGCGGGCTACGCGGAACTTGTCTCGCAATACGAAAATCTGCAGCTGGAAAGCGAATTCGCCCAGCGCGCCTATGTTGCCGCTCTGGCAACACTTGACGCGGCGATGACCAAGGCCCAGCGCAACTCGCGCTATCTGGCGGTCTATATGCCGCCCACCCTGTCAGAACGCTCTCAATACCCCCAGCGCACCACTTGGACTTTGCTGATGGCGGGTCTGTTCTTTCTGATCTGGTCGATTGTCGCTTTGATTTTCTATTCCATCCGGGATCGTCGATGATCCGGCTTGAGAACCTGTGCAAAGCTTTTACGATACGCGGCCAGCGCACGGTTGTTGCCGATAATCTGACGCTGGAATTCCCGCAAAACACCTCTGTCGCCCTGTTGGGCCGCAATGGGGCGGGAAAATCGACACTGCTGAAGATCATCGCAGGCACGCTGCGCGCCGATAGCGGACGCGTGGTGTCCACCGGCACCATCTCTTGGCCAGTTGGCTTTGCGGGCAGCTTTCACCCCGAACTCACCGGGTTGCAAAACACCCGCTTTCTGGCCCGCGTCTATGGCGTGGACAGTGATGAGCTGGTTGATTCAGTTCGAGATTTTTCCGAACTGGGCAAGCATTTCTTTCTGCCGGTGCGCACCTATTCTTCGGGGATGCGGTCGCGGCTGACCTTTGGGGTGTCGATGGGCATCGCCTTTGACACCTATCTGGTTGATGAAGTCACCTCGGTCGGAGACAACGCCTTTCGCCAGAAAAGCGACTATGTCTTTGCGCAGCGGATGAAAACCTGCAGTTCGATAATCGTCAGCCACGCTTTGGGCTATGTCCAACGCATGTGCCAGCACGGAGCCGTTTTAGAAAACGGCAAGATCACCTATTACACTGATATCGACGAGGCGATCCTGCACCATCAGGCCGTCGTCCGGTTTGATCCCAAACCGGCCATTGCCTAAGGGCACCCGTCAGACAAACACGAAATCTGCAAGGTTGAACTGCGCCACCGTTGCGCCTTCGACGATGATGTTATGGCCGCCATAGCTGATCACAACATTCGCTCCAGAGGCGGTTATACTCAGCGCCGCAAAGCGTGCTTCCAGCGAGCCGCCCGCAATACCATGCATCTGCAAGCGGTCCGTGCCATCGGTGAAATCGGTGATGGTGTCCTGCTCGCCCTGCATCAGCGCGTTGAAGATGAAACGGTCCGCGCCGTCGCCGCCGGTCAGCGTGTCATTGCCAAAGCCGCCGTTCAGCCGATCGTTACCTGCTTCGCCCATCAGCGCATCCGCCCCATCGCCGCCGCCTAGGAAATCGTCGCCCAAGCCGCCGAACAGGAAATCATCCGCCCCGCCCGCGCCCATCAGGTCGTTGCCATCGCCGCCATACATGTAATCAGCGCCAGTGCCGCCGCCCATGTTGTCATCGCCAGCGCCGCCATAAACGGTGTCATTGTCATAGCTGCCGGCCATCTGATCATTGCCGTCGCCGCCATATAGCGTGTCACGCCCCCAGCCACCGCTGACCGTGTCATCGCCATCGCCTGCGTCGATCAGATCCTCGTTGCCACCGGCCCCGATCACATCGCGCCCGGCCCCGCCATACAGCCGGTCGTTGCCCGCGCCACCACCCAGACTGTCATCGCCATCGCCACCATAGACCAGATCATCGCCATCCGAGGCGGCGATATTGTCATGGCCTGCGCCCCCTGTCAGGGTGTCATTGCCGCCGCGACCCAGCATCTCATCATCGCCGTCGCCGCCATCCATCACATCATCGCCCGCCCCGCCATCCAGCCGGTCAGCAGAGCCGTAGCCGTTGATCACATCCGCGCCCGCCGTGCCGATCAGCAGATCACTGCCCGGCCCGCCGTTGATCGGAGGCGGCGCTCCCGCGCCCAGCAACTCGGCCAAAGAGATGGTCTGATCGCTGAATCTGAAGAAATCCATATTGGTGAAGACATCAACGCCATCCGTCGATGACAGCGTCACCGCAGCGCCATTGATCGAAACCGCCACTGCCGCCCGCGTGTCGTTGATCACGGCAGTATCAATGCCCAGACCGCCATCAATGGTGTCATTGCCGCGACCACCAGTGATCACGTTATTGGCGTCATTGCCGATCGCGCGGTCATTACCATTCCCCAGACGTAGCGATTCCACCACAGTGCCCACCGCAATCGCGATGCTGTTTTGCTGCCCCGCCACGTCCGAGAATTGCCCGCCCCGCAGATCAACCCGCGCGTCTGCATTGGAATAGCTGACATCCAGCAAATCATTGCCGCCGGTGTCGACGATCGTATACAGCACCGGCCCACCCGCGCCAAATATTGCCGGATTGGCGGCCACTTCGCCCGCCATCGTGGCAAAGACCTGGCCCAGAATGCCGCCCAGATTATTGTTCGCCCCCCAGACCGTATCGCCCACAAAGGCCACCAGCGGCCCATAGCCCCAGCCCATCGCCAACAGATCAGCCAGCATCGGCGTGATTGGCAGGCCATCCACCCCCTGCACCGAGGTGTTGTCGCGCACGCTGAAATACGACAAGATCGACATTTGATAACTGTCATTTTGATACAGATTATCAATGCCATAGGTGGCTTGGCCGTCGTATTCACCAGCATGGCCCAGACCCAGCGCATGGCCGATCTCGTGCAGGTATGTCAGGAAGGAATAGCTATCAACGCTAGTGCCGTAACTGGCAAGCCAAGAGGTGCCCACATTTACCGTGGCATTGTTGAACTCCCCAAAGCCGTCGATGTTGCTGGGTCCGGCAAAAGCACCTGACTGGTTGTCATCCAGAACAATCTCGCCGCCAGAGGTGACACGCTGAAACGCAAGCCCCGTGGTCGCGCCCCAAACCTCAAACGCCCAGTTGGCCAATTGCTGGCCCGCCGCCGTCAGGCCTTGGATGTTATAAGTGATGCTGCCTTGACCCACCCGCTCATCATGGCTGATCTGGCCGGGAATGCCCCAGCTGAAGTCTGCGATATGGGTGGCCACCTGCTCGGCGGTGTACACATCAGTGGCCAGCTGCACGGCATAGTTGCCGATGTTGCTGCCATAGCCGGTGATATCCAGATAATATGTGCCGGTGCTGATTGCCGTAAGGGTCAGCGCCGAGAACGGGTTTGTCCCCGCCGCATCATCATTGAACGCCAGAATATTGCCCTGCGCATCGCGTAGCGTCAGAATCGGGTCGCCCAACCCATTGATAGACCCGCCGGTGCCATAGGCGGTAAAGACATAGCTTTCCCCCGCGATCAGCGTGACACGCAGCCAATCGCTATCCCCAGCGGTAATGCGGCCCTCGAAATGATCGCCAATGGCCGCGCCATAAACTGTTCCGATATTGGCCGCAGCATCGGCCTGCTCGCTAATCTCGGCGTGACGCAGGGTGGGATCGGGCGTTTCAGCCGACAAGGGTCCAACGGTGGTGTCGAAGCTTTCGCCCTGCCCAAAGTCCTTGGTCATATCTTCAGCCAATCGCATCGTCGTTCCCCTCGTTTCAGACCTCGTCGGCACCACTCCTGATCCAGCGGTAATGGCCGGACACTTAGGAGTCGAGTCAACTTTTGACTCAGGATTGAGGCTATAGTTGGAAACGCATGCGGCAGTTTGTGGCCCAAACGGAGATAATTCGATCGGCGAAATACCCCCCGATGCCGCCGCAATGCTTGCGCCGCGCGCGTCAAGCAAGTATGCGAAGCCCATAGCCTTGCACTGGCCTGCGCCGGTGCCTTTCGGGATACGGCGCAAGATGCCTTCATACCTTTGTGTCGTTCTGGCCGTCTTTCGCCCCGACCCAACTTTTCTTTCCGCCCAGTTGGCTTCTTTGGCCGCGCAAAGCCGCAAGCCTGACCTGCTGGTCGCCGTGATTGCATATCTGGCCAGTTATGATCTGGTCACCGGGATCTGCGCTGATCTGGATCTGCCCTTGCATCTGGCCACGCCCGCCAGCACGCTGGACAGCGTCAAAGCCTTTGAGTTCGGGCTGCAAGCAGCCCTGAACCTCACGCCCCCCGACGCCGCCTTTGCCCTTTGCGATCAAGACGATATCTGGCACCCGGACCGCTTGCACCTTGGCGCTGAGGCGTTGGGCAAGGGCACCATTCAGATGGTGCATTCCGATGCAAGGCTGGTCGATCCGGCGGGTCAAGTGATCCATGCCTCGCTATTTGGCTATGAGCGGCGGCTGCGCAATCCCGGCCTGCGCGGGCTTTTGTATCGCAACACCGTCACCGGCATGACCATGCTGATGCGCCGGTCTTTGATAGAGCGCGCCCTGCCCTTTCCGCGCCAAAGCGGAGTTCATTTCTATCATGACCTTTGGCTGGCCCTTGTGGCACAAGCCTCCGGTGGCATCGCGCTGATCGACCAGCCCTTGGTTGATTACCGCCAGCATGGCGGCAATGCCATCGGCGCGGTGGACCGGATTGGCAAACCCACCGTGCGCCGCCGCCGCCCGGATATGGCGTGGCTGCGCCGCGAATCTTCCGCCTACGGTCTGTCGCGCTATCTGGCCCAGGGCCTGCACCACCGCATGACCAGCACCGGGATGGACGCGACCGACCCCGCGCTGGCGCCCCTGCGCCGTTATCGCATGCGCTTGCGTGGCGCAGGGGGGCACGCGGTTGATGCCGCGCGCTACCTGCTGACCGGCCATTTTGGTCTTGTCCGTTTGGCCCTTGGCAGCGCCATTGTGGCCAGCGGGCGGCTGGCCTGGTGCCTGAAATCAGCGCTGAGCGATGGGCTGAGCGGGGCCAGTCGCGCCTTTGACGACCGGCTGTTTTCTCTTGCCCCCGGCGTGCAGCCACCGGGCCATGGCGAAGCCCTGCCTGGCGCTATCACCGCCAGCACCGTTGCCGCCCTGATCGATCCGCGCAAGACCGTGCGCTGGAAGCCGGTGATGACGGCCGAGGCCCCGGCGATCACCCTGCTGGTGCCCACCCTGAACCCGACCGAGATCTTTGCCGGCATCGCCACCGCCGTGGATCTGGGCCTTGCCCTTGCCGCCGAAGGCCATGCCGTGCGCTTTGTCGCTACCGACCTGCCCGTGGCTTCTCCCGTGGTGTCGCGGCAGTTTCTGACCGGACGGCTGACGGGCGCGCAGGCCGATACCGGGGCCGCTGCCCGCATCACCTTGCATTGCGGCGTGACGGAGCCAACCATCCCCGCCCATCCCGGAGATCGCTTTGTCGCCACCGCTTGGTGGACCGCCCTCCTTGCCCGCAAACTGATTGCGGCGCATGGCTTCATCTGGACGCGGTTCTTGTATCTGATTCAGGATTATGAACCGGGCTTCTACCCTTGGGGCACGGAATACGCCGATGCGCTTTCCAGCTATTCTCTTGATTTCATTCCGCTCTTTAACACCACGCTGCTGCGTGATCACTTTGCTGCCGAAGGCTTTGCCTTCGCGACACCTGCAGCCATCGCCTTTCGCCCCGCCATTGATATTGACCGCTATGCCAGCCTGCCGCGCGCCGCACTCGATGCCAAAGGCCGCCGCCGCATCACCCTTTATGGCCGCCCCGAAGTGGCCCGCAACCTCTTTCCCACCGCGGTCGAGGCGCTGGATCTGTTCTTGTCCCGCGCCGGTCTGACGCCCGGTGAGGTCATTCTCGATTCCGTCGGCCTGCGTCACCCGCCCGTGCAGCTGTCGGGCGGCCATGTGCTGACCAGTTGCGGCAAGCTGCCCTATGACGACTATCCTGCCTATCTCTCCAGCGTTGATCTGGGTCTGTCGCTGATGCTATCGCCCCACCCCAGCCATCCGCCCTTGGAGATGGCCGCAGCAGGCGCCCGCGTGGTGACCAATGGCTACGGGGTCAAGGATCTGTCGCGCCTGTCGCCCTCACTTTTGTCCGCAACACCTGACCCCGAGGCTTTGGCCGATGCCATGGTCCGCGCCTGGGCCCTGCCCCCCCCTGCCATTGAGGACCGACGGATTGATCTGGCCCCCCTTGGCGTCGCGCTGGAGCAGGCTGCCCGCAGCCTTGCCCCCCGCCTTTTGCCGCATCCCGATCTCACCGCACCCCGGCGGCTGATCTTGCATATCGGCGCGCCGAAATGCGGCTCGACGTTCCTGCAGCAGGTCTTGCTGTCAAACCGGTCGCGTCTGGCGGCAATGGGCATAGCCTATCCACATGACGGGGGCGGCCATCCGGGCAATGGCAGCAAGATCGCCGCGCTGACCCGCGACAGCCTGCTGGCCGATTTCGGCAATTGCCGGGACCTTGATCTATTCGCATGAAGACCTGCTGTCGCGCTGGAACGATGGCAACCCCTTGGTCACCCTTGCCGCCGAGCTGGGCATTCAGGTTCAAGTCATCGCCTTTCTACGCCCCTTCAGCCAGTTGATGTTCGGAACCTACTCGCAGATGATGAAACAGCGGTTCGACGCCTTCGCCGCTGCCGGGGCCGCCTATGACGGGATGACCTTTGAAGACCTGGTCACCCATATCGCCCCACGATACGAGGTTGACTCATTTCTGAACCAATGGGCAGATCGTTTCCCGGGTCTGCGTGCCGCCCATAGTGACGCGATCCGGGCCGAGATTGAAGGCCTGCTGAACACCGATGATCTGGATTGGGACGTGCCCCATGCGCTGACAAATCCGTCGCTGCGGGTGCACGATTGCGACCATATAGCCACCCTGATCCGCGACGGCAAAACCCCGATCGAAGAGCTGCGCGCCGAATACGCCGCTGCCCACCACCGCATCGGCCAGCCGGATGAAGGCCGCACAGCCGAACGGATCGCAATGGTGGATACGGTCTTTGCCAGAAGGATCGCCGGGCTGATCAAGCATTACAATATCGACCTGAGGCCTGCCGCCCCATCCCCGACCCCGACCCCGACCCAGGCGCCAATCCTGCCCTAAGCCTACAACCGCCGCGTCAGCACCGCCAGCCACAGCGCCAGCGTGCTGGACCGGGTTTGCCGATAAAGGCCCAAGGCACGAAACGCCCGCAACCGCGCCCAGAGGCCCGGTGTTGCGCGCATCTTTTGCATCCGCGCCAGCAGATCTTGTGCCTCGGGCGTCAGCCGGTCTGCCATCACCGCCAGCGCGGCCATATTGCTGTCAGTCCAGCCGCGCATCGTGCCATTACTCAGCATCACCAACCGGCGCAGCTTTGACATCACCCCGTCGTTCGATCCGATGACATTGCCGCCATGCTGGCGATACTTCAGCTGCGGCGCATCGCCATGCACCACCCGCCCGCCTGCACCTGTGACCAGCAGATAGGCCCACCAATCATGCGCCACCACGTTCGTCGTTTTGGCCGCCGCCTCCACCAATAACGCCGCCGCCGCAGGTGTCAGCAAGATCGTATTGCCCGCCGCAATGTTCTGCACCAAGGCGTTGCGAAACCCCGCAGGCCTAGGTCGGGGCCGCGACAGCCGCTGTTCGCCGGTTTGGTCATTCCAGATCAAGGTCCGGCTGCAATACAGTGCCACCCCTGACCCGTCGCCCAGTGCCTCCAGCCCCGCAGACAGCCGATGTGGCAGCCAGACATCATCCTGATCGGCAAAGGCCAGCCAGCCCGGTTCGGCCGGCAGGCCGCGCAGCATCGCCAGATAGTTGTGCGCAAACCCCTGCCCCGGCCCGCGCATCAGCCGCACCAAGCCCGCGGGCCGGGCGGCGGCAAAATCGGCCATCAGCGCCGCGCTGTCATCGGTTGATCCATCATCGCTGGCCAGCAACCGCCACTGCGCACTCGTCTGCGCGGCAATGCTGTCCAGCTGATCGGGCAAATGCGCGGCGCCGTTATAGACGCCCATCAGAATGGTCACCACGCGGTCTTGCGACCCTGTTGCCCCGCCCAATTGCATCCATGTGCCCCTTGCACGCCCGGGCCTTGCGCCCCTTGCCCCGCTATAGGCCGCACGGCCCGGGCTGGCAACCAAACCCGCCTAGACAAAGATGAAATCGTTATACCCCACTTGCCCCGCACTGATCCCATCCAAAAAGATTTGATGCCCGCCAAAGCTGATCATGCTGCCGCTTGCGCCCGCATAAACCGCATTTACGATCGAAATCTCGCCATAGCTGCGGATGCCGCTGATGCGCATGTGATCGGTGCCGTCATTGAAATCGGTGATCCGGTCCAGTCCCGTCGGGCCAGAACGCACAAACACGAACACATCCGCCCCCGCGCCCCCGGTCAGCACATCACGGCCTTCGCCGCCATTCAGTGTGTCATTGCCATTTCCCCCGAAAAGCGAGTCATTGCCGTCGCCCCCGCCCAGAAAATCATTGCCGTCTTCGCCATAGATCAAATCATCCTCTTCGCCGCCGCCGACATTGTCATCACCGCTGCCCGCCCAGATTGTATCATTGCCCGTGCCGCCGCCGATGGAATCGACGCCGCCGCCGCCATAGACCAGATCCGAGTCATAGCTGCCCGCAAGGTTGTCATTGCCCTCACCGCCCCGGACCGTATCGCGGCCCCAGCCGCCGCTGGCGGTGTCATTGCCATTGCCCGCATCCATGGTGTCATTGCCCGGGCCCGCGCCCATCACGTCATTGCCATCGCCCCCGGTCATCAGATCATCGCCAAAGCCGCCGCCCAGACTGTCATTCCCCGCCTCGCCATGCAGCACGTCATTGCCATCGCCTGCGGCAATCGTATCCTGCCCGTCGCCGCCCCAAGCCGTGTCGTCCCCCGTGCCCAGATTCAACCCGTCAGAGCCAGCACCGCCATAGACCAGATCATTGCCCGCCTCAGTCGCCAGAAAATCCTGCCCATCGCCGCAATAGACCGTGTCATTGCCGCCGCCCGTGGTCAGCCGGTCATCGCCCGATCCAGAATCCACATAGTTATTGCCCTCTCCGGCGTCGATTGTATCGCCTCCGGCACCGCCCTGAATCGTGTCACTGCCGCTTCCGGCAAGGATCCAATCCCAGCCATCGCCGCCGTTGATCAGGTTATTGCCGGAAAGGTCGCTCAGCACATCATCCCCCGCCCCCCCGAAAAGCGAGTCATTGCCGCCGCCGCCATAAAGCGTGTCGCGCCCATCGCCGCCATCAAACCAATTGGCCCCACCATCGCCCACCATCAGATCATTGTGGCCAGAGCCGATATAGCCTTCGATCCCGTCGAACTGATCATTGGCCACCTCTCCGCTATTGGCGGCAGGGGTGGTCAGGTTCAGCCCTACGCCGCCGCTGACCCCGGCATAGCTGACACGGTCAAACCCGTCGCCGCCATAGAACCGATCCGCGCCACCGTTTGAGATCAACAGATCATCGCCACCAAGGCCATAGAAGCTATCCGCCGCTATCCCGCCCGTCAGCGTATCGGCCCCTGCCGTGCCCGTGCGATCCCCGCCCACCGGCGGAGGAGGTGGAGGGGGCGGAGGTGGTGGTGGAGGTGGCGGCGGGGGAGGTGGCGGCGGGGGGGGGGGCTCTATCACGGTCACCTCGGGCACCCCCGGCACCACCTCGAACCGCGCAGCTTCGGTGCCAAAAGACAGGGCTCGCACCTGCGCCTCGGTCAGCGGCTGGTTGTTCACCGTGGTGATCACCACCTGCTCGGTGCCAAAGGTCAGGATCGCGCCGGTCGCCGTGGTCACCACCGTCAACTGATGCGCACCGCGGAACATCGCCCAATAAGACAGATCAATTCGGTCGCGCGACGGGTCGAAATCCAGGATGTAATCGGTCGCCCCATCCTGGGTCAGCACAAAGATATCGGCCCCAGCCCCCCCCGTCAGGTTCTGCGTGCCCGCACTGTCCAGCAAGATGTCATCGCCCGCCCCGCCCGACAGCCCCGTCACCCCGGCGGCCGAGCGTAACAGATCATTGCCCGCCGTGCCCTGCACCACGCCCGCCCCGCCCAGCACCACCACGCCCAGCGATGACAGATCAAGCGTCAGCACCGTCACCCCCGCTTCGGCGCCTGACACCGTCAGAACCTGCAAACTGCTGCCCACCTGCACCACCCGCAAGGCCGTGACATTGCTAAGACTTGCGCCTGCGGTATCCTCGATCGTCTCCAGATGCAGCAAACGACCATCGGGCAAAAGGGTCATCAGGCTCAGCCCGTCATCTGCGCCTGCCACCAGCACGAAAGACCGCCCCGACACTGTCACCACATCCATCACCGTGACGCCCTGAAACCGGGTGCCCAGACTGTCGATCAGATGGTCGGTCACCGTCAAAGTCCCGGTCGCACTAAGCCGGAACACGGTCAGCGACGAACTCCCCGCCGCCGCCGCAATGACATAGGTCTGCCCGCCCATCTCGGCCGTGCGCAAGGCGGTGACGGCGTTCATCGGCACCAGATTGTTGACCCCCATATGGTCGCGCGCCGTCAGTGCGCCATTGGCCCCCACCTGAAAAACGCTGATCCCGTCTTCGCTGGCCGACCCCGCAATCACGAAACTGGTGGTGCCGATCCGGGCAGAGGTCAGCGCACTGACCTGCCCCAGATAGCAGGTGGCATCGTCTTGCAGATGGCTGATCCCGACCGGATTGCCCGTTGCCCCCAGCTGCGCTATCGCCAATCCTTCCCCCAGCGCCCGCGCTGAATAAAGATAGCTTTGCCCCGCCGCCGTGGTTACGGCCAACATCTCCACCGCCTGCCCCAGCGTTGGCACGGCGTTGCTCATATAGGCAGTGACAGAGCGGCCATCCACCGCGCCCTCCCGTGCCGCAACCAACGCCATCGGCGTGATGCTGCCCACAAACCCATCCACCGTCAGCGCCACGCGCGCGCCCTGATGCACCAGCTGTGCGCCTTCGGTGGCCACCGCCCCCGCGGCCAAAGACAGCCCCAGATTTTCGCGCGTGGTATAGCTGATGACCTGAACCGTCGGCACCCCTGCCCCCGGCTGAACCAGAATTTCAGCATGCTCCAGCGCCGTGCCAAACCGGAGTCCGGTTAGCACGCCCAACAAATTCAGCAACGTCATATCACATTCCCCGTGCCCCCCGGCATGGGTCAAATGTGCCAAAACAGCCCTAAGCAGGGCCTAACAGACTGTGACCATATCTGGGCGAATTGGGTAAGTTCTTCGGAAGAGTCAGGGGCTACCCGGGGCCAAAGGCGGCACAGCCACCCCAACCCGTGCCCGGGCCCGGGCGCGCCGCGCATCCCACCAGCTGTTGGCACTGACCGCCGCGATGATCACAGCGCCCCCCGCGATCACCCACGGGTCCACGCCTTCGTCAAAGGCCAGCCAGCCCAGCAGCGTTGACCAGACGATTTGCAGGAAACTGATGGGCTGCGTCACCGTCAACGGCGCTTCACGAAACGCCCGTGTCATCGCGTAATGCCCGCCCGTCGCCAGCGCCGCCACCAAGGCCAGCCAAGCCATCTGCACGGGCGAGACCGGCTGCCACACCCACAAAGCCAAGGGTAACAAGCCCAAAGTCACGCTAACAGACAGCACCGCCACAATCGCCCCCGCTGGGGCCAACCCCACCAACCGCTTGGCGAAAATATAGCTAGTGGATTGACCGGAACGAAGGAGTCCGAATTTGGATTCCGTTGTATTTCCAGATGTGCGATTGAGGGAGATGCGCACAGGAATTGGGTTTATCGTATCGCCAGGTGACCGCCTTCGTCTTGCGG
>Ga0209491_10003003_pt1 | contig 28698 bp, 20 predicted proteins | sample BON02_FD_187213 | JGI IMG/M metagenome (GOLD analysis project Ga0209491, IMG submission 187213) | Freshwater microbial communities from Lake Bonney liftoff mats and glacier meltwater in Antarctica - BON-02 (SPAdes) (version 2) | ecosystem: Environmental > Aquatic > Freshwater > Ice > Glacier...
TGGAGGATCCATCCACTGCGCTCGCAGGTTTCATACAAGGTCTTTTCGAATGATCGTTTCGCCCCCTCGCTTTCAAATACCCAGCTAAGCTGGTTCCCTCGATTGATGACGTGGTAGAGACCACCTTCAGATTCAAATCTTAGTTTCCTTGCCACCTCCTCATCAATTCAACTCATTCCAAAATGTCAAACAGTAAGGATTGACCCTTTTTTCTGCACCCTTTTTTCTGCCCCCCTCAGTGGTCTGGCTGGGGGAGAACCTCTCTATGGGAAAGGCAGATACCGCGCTCGGCTAGCTTTGGCGGTTGAGGAAAAACCCACAAAACACGACATGGCCCCTTCGCGAACCTCTTGCCGGAATCAAATGATGATGCCGTGAAAGAGGAAACTCCTTTCCAAAACAATCAATCTGCAGCTGCCCGGGTGAATAATTTCGAGTGGATTGAAGCACGCGGTGATCGCTGGAAAGAAAGTGGGATCACCCCATAAGCGCTACGATCAATCGGTGCGAAGATTCCCAGCGGTTTTTCTCGAGCTTAAATCCGTTATCCCGCAACCTCACCCAGATTTGCGTCCAAGATAGATTGCGGCTGAAGATTCTCAACATTCTAGCGGGTGGTCTTGATTCGTTCGCCGGAAAATCAATTTCGTATTAGTTCAGTAGTTTGACTACACCAAATGACCGATCATCACCCGACAAAACAAGTGAGAGAGAATGCTTTAAGATGGCTTCATACTTTTGAAGGTTGCATCCAAAAAAATGAACTGGAACGAGGACGTCCCCTATTTCATCCCGAGGTATATGCTTTCGGCACGGTGGTCAAAGAGGTCGACAACTTGAATGAGCTGATCGCAAACCAGTGGACACCCGTTTGGCAGGGAACTTCGGATTTCACCTTCACCCGTGACTCAATTCGAACGATAACAGCAAGTAATTACAGCGTAACAGTCACTTCACTTTGGAGTTCCAGTCGAAAAGGTGACCCCCGTGGCACTGCCTCGAGAGTCGGACGCTGCACGATCGTCTTGGAACAATCAGACGCCAACGAAATCGGATTGGTGGCCACCCACTCGCACTTCTCGAAGATACCGGACGGATCCGTCTGAGGAGACATTAAGACCCGCGGGTAATCCGATGGTCGCAATCCGAATGGGTCAGGCTGCTACTCGTTAATTCGGGGAAAAAAAAGGGGGAAAAAAAAAGGGGTCAGTCCAATGTTTCATGATTTTGAGTCGGGGTGCCTAGCAAGCGTACCCCGCCGTCGGGTTTGACCAGTTCAGTCCGTCGCACCGCCGAAGGGAAAATAAAGCAGGGGTCAGGAATCCAAAAGGAGGAGGAATCCAAAAGGGGTCAAACGCTTGATATACGTATCGCCGAGGAATCCAAAAGGGGTCAAACGCTTGATATACGTATCGCCGAGATTATTTCAAAAAATCACCGTGCGGGGTTGTCGCATCAATAACCGCACCGCGATCCACGCATTAGACGTCTGTGTCTATCCTACGGTCCAGGATAAAAGAGGCGCATTGAATTTTAAGCGTTTGCCCCGTTCGCCTCCTTTGGGTCGGCACAACTCACAGTGACGTTATTCAGCCAACGATACCTTCCGTAAGACTCGCGGGAAGAATTTCGGAGGCAGTATAATTAAAATTCCCGCCGACCGGAACCCCTGCCAGCGCCTTCCTGATCGAGCGGTGCGTTCAGCTGAGAGATGACGCTACCGCGACGACCAAACCTACGACTGCGCCGAAAACAATGTGTCCAGCTAGATGCCTCAGGCCGACCGCAAATCCCGCATCACTGAATTCTTCCAACGGGTGCTGCTCTGCAATAACCCAGACGAGGCCGAGGCTCACCATGATGCCGTGCATCACGCCGAAGCCCGTTCCGATAAAGAAGGCCTCAGGAAACCGAGAAAAACCAATCTGCATCATCGCGGCGTTGTAGATCAACGCAAAGACTATGGCCGAGATCGCGTGGATGATCACACCCGTGCGAAAGGCGTTCTCGCGGCGACCGGTGACCAGACCGCCGAGGGCGACGATCATACTGCCCTTGGCCCAGTCGACTCGACCAATCAACGCCATGATGCCCTCCATAGCTAAGGCGCCGAGTAAACCTGCCGCCAGTGATGTAAACCAATACCCCGAACCGAAGATTTCTAAATTCATGGTGCTAAGAGTAGGGAAATTTGCCGAGAGAGAATGAAGTTGATGCCCAAAGCTTATAGTCTGTCGGAGAGAATGCGAGTCCTCCGCACATTTTAAACCGCCCTATCATTCGCGCTAGAGTCTGGCTCCCGCTCCCCCACAACAGGCTTCGGCCGAGAAAGGGAACGATAGGATATGCTGACGCGGGCACCGGATGGCGCGTGAGTGAAGAGAGCCCACTCGACTCGCGCGAAGGTGAAACGGTCAGTCGCATCCGCTCCGGTTAGAGTGTAACCAGCCGTATTGGTTTCGCCCGGAACAAGTGCGGGTCTGGCGGGAACGCCCGCCGAGCACTTATGCCGGTGCCCCACGGCCTGTGCTCGTGCTCGGGGGGCGCGAAGCGGGACGGAGAGATGCGGGAATTCGAAGAGATTAAATGCTTAATACAGACCCTGGCCAAGGTTCACAAATGGACCCACGAAAAGGAAATCTGAAGATTGAAAACAGGATCTGGTTTGACCATCTGAAACCGGCGACTATCCGAATGCCAGTTCACCAGGTTCTTACCGATTCAATCAGGCCACCGTCGGGCTGACTTTTTCCGCCCGCCCAATTTGTTTCGGCCGGTCCCAGGGGGCACGGCCTGTTCCTTCCTTAGATTACTTTCGATCAGGGGATTGATCATCGCTGAATTATTTCGTAAAAAATGACGGAAACAGATGAGGCTTACCCTATCTGTCGCAGTCTTAATCGCCCTCACCGGCTGCCGGCCCGTTGAAGAATCTGCTCCCGCCGCTCAACTAATTTTACCGCTTGAGCATTCCCTAGGATCTTGGGTGCCATCGAGCAATGAGGTTCGCGATTTTGAAGCTGCGTTGATTAAACTTTTTTCTCGCCCAGATCGTCGGTTTTCAGAAAAGCCCCAGTATGCTCTCGGTGATTACTACCTCAGATACTACGGAATTTTGAGGGATGGTGAGAAGTTGATCGTCGGACAAGGCTGCCATATCTCCACGACAGATCTACCCAATTTCCGAAGTATGAACACCCAACCCGATACCGTGCTACTATCACCCTTCGGCGGCGGGAGCTTCTACTTCTCCTCGACCTACGACCCCGCCAAGGGGCGCGTGCGAAACGTCATTTTCAATGCCGCTTTGTAAGGAGCGGCTCCGTCGAACGCCGCAACGTCACTTGAGGCGTCCAAAGATCTCAATCGAAACAGCTACCCCCTAAATTCGCACAAACAGTTTTTGGCGATACATCCACCAGCAGATAGTCCAGAGGCACAGCCCGGTCAGCGTAGCTTGCAGCATCGGTTCGTAGTGCGGTCCTGCCACCAGGAAGATCTCGTCGCCCAAGTGAATTTTTAGCGATTTCGCCACCCACGGTTTGAGCAATAGGTCCATACTATAGATCGCGATGGAGTTCATGCCGACGACCACCAATGGAAAAGTCCACCGGCGATACCCTTTGATATCAATCACCCAATAGAGCGTAGCCAGAATCAGACAACACCACCCGGACGAAAATAACGTCCACGATGGGGTCCAAATCCGTTTCACGATTGGGCTGACTCCGGTCACGCCGAGAACCCAACCGAGCACCAACCCACCCACCCCGGCGGCAAGGAGTAGTTTCAGTTTTGCTGATTCCTCCCGCTTTGACCGTAACAACTCTCCGATCATCATACCGAAGAGCATGGTCACCAAGGACGGCAAAAAATTGAGCGTCTGATAACCACCCGGATTGGCCGTAAAAGGTTTACGGAATTCGGTAGATCCTTCTCCCGCAAAAAGCGTGCGTGTCGGCATCAGATTCAACGCCTAAGCATCAAGCGCGTGACCCACATTGGCGTTCTTATGCCATGAAGGATCCACGTCGACCAAATGCTCCTGCGCCCACTGCGGCGACACGCCCACGTCCGGCCCCCCTTTGCCAAAATTCAGCCCCGCCGACGGATACAAAACAAACATCAACCATGTCGCGACCAACCCGCCTCCAGCGACCACAGCCTGGGTTTTTATCGGCCTTCCCCACAGTAAAAACAGGAAGGTGTATCCCAAACCAATTTGGGTGAGCACGTTCGTGAACCACCACCGCGTGAGCGGCCCGCCAGACGTCAGAAAAATCCCCAGAGCAATCAGGATGAGTGAACGCCCCATCGCATGTCCCAACATGCGTCGGTAAGAGTGCCCTTCCCGCTGACGCTTCACATAAGAATAAGCCATCGATAGCCCGACCATAAACATGAACGAGGGCTGGATGAGATCCCAGTAACTGCACCCGATCCATTGCACGTGCGTCGTCTGATACTGTAAAAATGACCAAACTCCGGACTCCGGATTTTCCGCCAAGTGGAGCGATGCCGTCCGCGCGAGACCGAAGCCACCAAACGCCAACGTCACCATGATCAACCCACGGTAAACATCGAGCGACAGGAGTCGGACGTTTTTCTTCGAATCAGCCAGGGAGTCTACACTCATATCAGTCTGGGGGTTAAAACTGCTGAAGAGCAACAGACCTCACCCTCGCCCTCGTTGCAAGCACCGCGCCTCTCCTCTTATCGATCTAGGGAGACGCATGATCCACGGTGCAAAACGGCGCGTTATCCGCCGCCTCGCCGACCAAATCAACCGGGTGGGTGTAGAGGTATCGCCAGACGTCCTCGTAGCGATAGTCCCCGTTCGCCGTTTTCGGCGAACTGCTCCTCGGTTGCACCGCGCCATGAGCTCGCTTCGGGTCACCACTGACATCCGCCGCCGACACCAATCGACGTGTATTACCATACGGCGGTGACGTATCGTCGACATTCGCGATCGGCCCCATCCCCTGCAGTCCGAGCAGTTGCCAAGAGCGGCAATAGTGATGGCCCGTCCAACCGTCATCGAGCAGGTGAGTGAACCCAAAGAACCGATTCGCCGGCGTCGCCGATGGCCCCGCCTGCCAACTCTGATCTTGATCACGCGGACCGCATAACATGACCACCCGCGCCACTTCTTGATGCTTCGCAAATCTCGCGGCCGTCGTCGAGCCATGCGACGACCCGGAGATGATCACCTTATCCCACCGCACCGTCGATTTATCCGCCGTCAGAAATTGATCCCATTCGCCCTCCGGGTGTTCTTGCGCGAGCCAGATCAAAAACCGCCGCGACCGCTCCATCATTCCATCCGGCGGAGCCAAGTTAAGCTCAGAACTGAAGTCCTCCCCCGTCGCCGCTTCCAGCCGCACGGCTCCGCGCGCGGCTTCATCCCGGGGACTGGGCTGACAAAGTAATCCAAACCAATCCCGTGCGTAGTGCGGCTGAATCACATGCAAACCATACTGATTCAACTGTTCAAAAAATTCGTCATTTTCGCCCATCAGCCAAATCACCAATTCACCCCGCGACGTCACCGCCGGATCAACCGACGCCCGTTGCCAATCCGCCGGTTTTTCCGCCGAACCAAACCCGAAATTGATTGCCGGATACTCTCGCGCCATCGGATCCAACTCACTTGACCGCGCCTTCAACGAAATGCGCTCCGCCGATAGCCCGGAAATACCAACCACAATCATCAGGGTAATCACACGGGCACGGGGTTTCATTACTAGTCACCGAAACGATTTTCCGACGCACCACCACAACTACTTTCTAGCAATCGGGAATTCGGATCCCGCCACTTCTAACGATTGCGGAAAATTTCACTGCCCGCCACGGCAGTCACCAAGTCGCGCAATCCGAGTGGTGAATCCGAATCCGAGGTCGCGATCGCGGTGATCTCCCTCCGATCGCGAAAAGTCATTTCCCGTCCGGTCGCGTAGATCATCAACTTCTCGGTCAGCGTTTGGGCAAAACGGTCTTTTCGTTCGAGCAAGACGCGTTTGAGTCCCGTCGCATCAGCGAAGGTTTCGCCCGATGGAAGTTCACCCGCGCCATCAATCGGTTGGCCTGGCTTTCGGTTCCGTCCCGCTCCCGGCCCCGGGTAGTTTTCCCGGTAACCGCCGATCGGATCAAAGAACTCGAGCGCAAAACCAAGCGGGTCAATTTTGGCATGACAGTCCGCACACGCCGGGACGTCGCGATGTTTCACCAATTGTTCGCGAATCGTGGTCGCGCCCCGCGTGTCCGGTTCCAGCGGCTGCACATCAGGCGGTGGCGGCGACGGCGGCGTGCCTAAAATATTCTCCAATACCCAAACGCCTCGGACGACGGGTGAGGTCTCCACCCCATTCGCCGTCACCGTTAAAACACTGGCCTGACCCAACAAACCGCCCCGAGGCGAATCGACCGGCAAGTGCACTCGACGAAACGCTTCTCCATGGATGTCCGACAGTCCGTAATGTTTCGCGAGCGGTCCGTTCAAAAAGGTGTAGTCGCTATCGAGAAAATCCTCAATCGGTCCGTTGTGATCGAGTAAGTTCGCAAAGTATTTCCGCGTCTCCATCCGCATCGCCTGCTCGAGACGCTGCGTGTAATAGTTTTCAAATTCCTTCTCGTCCGGTAGCATGCTACCCAAGGTGTTGAGCCGCAGCCAAGCATCGGTGAATCGTTCGACGAACGCCTCCGATTTTTTGTCCTGCAGCATGCGGTCCACCTGTGCCTTGAGCACCTCGGGCCGATTCAATTGTTCAGTTTCCGCCAAGCGGAACAATGTTTCATCCGGCATCGAACTCCACAGAAAATAGGACAATCGGGACGCGAGTTGATAGGCATCCACCTCACGGTCAACGGACTCATCTCCTTCATCGAGATACAGAAACTTGGGTGAACTGAGCATGGCCGCCAAACCTAGTTTTAACGCCGCCTCCGGTGACTTCCCCAGCGCCTGTTGCTGACGCACGAAATCCGCGTAGTGCTGAACATCTTCCTGCGTCTGAGGGCGCCGAAATGCCCGGTGACCAAATTCGATCAGAGTTCGGTCAATATCGACTCGCGCCACCTCGGTCTCCGCGCCGAAGAGCATCCCGTGACTGCGCTGCGGCCAACTGTCGTAGGCAGGGCCGATGATCTCCATGCTGTGCAGTCGCAGGCGCGGCCCTTCGTAAACCTCGCCGATGGTTTTGTGATTAAGATTTTTCGCCGCGACCAACCCTTCCTGCAGCATGTAGTCCTCCGTTCGCACCACTTCGGGGTGATACTTCGCCGCCACCCGGGTGATCGTAGGTTTGCTGGCTACCCCGTTGACCCAATGCACAAACGGCGTGCTGCCCTTCTCCAGCCAGACGGTGGCGGCATAATCGCCCGGCACTTCATCTGCCAATTCAAACACGGCCACCTCGCGCCGTCCCTTGTAAGCAGATTTCGCGAGCAGTCGGGCGTCCGGCGCGATGACCAAACCCATTTTCATTGGCTCCGAAAAATCGATCTTGAAGTCGGCCTCCGTGTAGGGGTGATCCAATCGGTTAATCGCTTCGGCTCGCACCACGATCTGGTAATAGCCGTCTTCGGGTACGCCTTTCTTCGCAAATGCGATCGGATAGTTCGGGTGACGCTCCACGGGCTCACCGTGCCCGATATCCAAGTACTTGCCCTGAAAGTTGATCCTCCAGGTCACCGGTGCCCGGGTTCGTTCTTCCGGCCGCACTCCGCCAAAATCGTTGGCTGTAAATCGCAATGTCTGAGACTCGGGTTGATTCGATTCGAAGCGGATTGCCTTGTCCAAATACACCTCAGCGACTTCCAGGTATCGCTTCAGTTGGAAGTCGGACAGCACCAATGATTCGCCGATGTTATCAAAGCCATCGACCACGACATCCCGCGGGAAATCGGCCGTGACATCGAAGGACTCGGCGTGCACGCCCAGCAGATCACGAAGGGTGTTGCCATACTCGTCCCGGTTGAGCCGGCGCATCACCGTCGAGTCCGGAATCCGCGTCTCCGCGGCCACCGTCAGCGTCTCCGTCAGCCAATCGACCATCCCTCGCGTTTCGGCCAGGCCCGGTTGTTTCACGTCGTCTTCCGCCGGCGGCATGTCGCCCAAATTGAGCATATCGAGCATCTCCTCGATCAGCATAAGATTTCCGTGATCAGAAAAGTCGCCCGTCAATCCATCCAACCGACGATCCCCTTTTTGTTTTTCCTCACCGTGACAGCCCACGCAATACTCCGCCACGAAGGCATGGGCCATCGGCGGCAGTCCGGTCGGCTCGGAGAGCGTAGCCGACCACGCCCCCGACGAAAACGCCCAAAGCCCCACCACGCTCCAACTCAATTGTCGGCGTAGCCCCCGGCCCCAAGACCTTGTTTTAAGCCGTCGCTGCATTAGGCGGTTTCCAGGCCCGTCAAGGTGCCCGATGAACTGGAGAACTGATCAAGCTCCAAGCCGAACTGCTGTAACATCGATACAAACAAGTTCGCCGCCCGCGTCTCCGTGCCGCGGCCTTTGTCCTTCGCGTAGCGCAGATGCTCACCATGGCGAAAACCGCCGCCCGCGAGCAGGAGTGGCAGGTCTTTGTTGCTGTGCGAGCTGGCATTGCCCATGCCGCTGCCCAACAACGACATGGTATTGTCGAAAAGCGTCTTCCCGTTGGGCTCATCCACTGCCTTCAATTGATCCAGGAACCGCGCAAACTGCGTCGTGTGGAAACGTTCGATTTTGGCCAATTCTTGGAGGTAGGATTCCACTCTCCCATGATGGGTTAACTGGTGATAACCGCGCGTCACCCCCAGGCCGCCGTTATCCGATCCGATATCGTTTGAACTGAACGTGATCACCCGCGTCGAGTCCGTCTGCAACGCGAGGGCCATCAGATCGTAATAGAGTGGAATCCGCTCGGCAAACGTCAGCCCATCCGCTCCGGGCGGGAGGGTGTAGCCCACCACCGGCTTGGGCTTATCGAGCCAAAGTCGCGACTGCGTAAGTCGATTCTCCACCTCCCGGATGGTCGTAAAATAACGGTCCAGTTTTTCCTTATCGCGGTGACCCACGCGAGCCATCAACCGGTCGGCATCCGTTTTGACCAAATCCAGTATGCTCAAACGATCTTCGTAAGAATCTTGCAGTTGCTGAACCTGCGACGGATCCGTGCGCTGAAAGAGCAACCCATACAGCACATTCAAATTCGCGACTTGAGGCAGCGCCACTCCGGCACTCGACCACGAAATCATGTTGTCCGGATCAATCCCCCCTGAGGCCAATTGCAGCGATTGAAACCGAGTTTGCGCCCCAACAAACTGAGCGGCTTTTTGATCCACCGAAATATTGGCTTCCGGCATTCCTTTGGAATTCTTGGCCAACACTCCCGTCAGAAAAGCATGCACCCCTCGATGTCCTTCGATGCCTTCAGGGCCATGATCCAATTGCGAAAAAACCGAGAATCCATCGCGATGCCGCTCCAGTGGTTCAAGCAGATGGGGCAGTTCATAGCCCCGCCCCGTTTGATCCGGAAAAAACAGTTTGGGCACGAATCCTAATCCCACGCCCACGCATACCATCCGCATCGGCACCGCCGATGTCTGACCAACCGAACCTTTTGCCATCGCATCGAGAAAAGGGAGCGACAATGTCGCCCCCGCGATGCCTTTTAGAAAAGTTCGGCGCTCTAGGGGTTTGGGGTCACAATACATGGGGTGGATTCGTTCGAGTTAACCGCCGGACGCTCGGAAGTAACAGGGGTAAAGTTTACGGCGCGTCAACCGAATCCGAAAAAAATCACACCCTGACCGTGACTCCAATCAGAAAAATCGCTCCGGGATCAAGCAACCGTTGTCTTGCCTCAATTCCGGTCTCGAAGTCGGCCCGATTGCCCCCACTCTCAATTCGAATCCCCCCCCCGAAAGCTTCCCCCCTGCTCTTACCCTATGAAAAAGTTTTTTGTGATCACCGGCGTGATCTTGACCGCCTGCTTCGCTACTGCCCAACGGCTGCAAACGCCCACCCTGAGTCCGATCACCAAAATCACTCAACAGGTGGGGCTCACTGAAATCGCCCTCGAATACTCCCGTCCTTCCGCCAAAGGCCGGGAAGTGATGGGCGGCTTGGTTCCTTACGGTGAAGTCTGGCGCACCGGCGCCAACGCCTCGACCAAGCTCACTCTCACCGAGTCCGCGACGATCGGCGGCCAGCCCATCGAGGCCGGAACCTACGCGCTCTACACCATCCCGCAAGCGGACACTTGGACGATCATCATCCATGGTAACATCAAGATGCGCAGTCTCGCCGGCGACGTGTATCAGCAGGCCGACGATATTTTTCGATTCGACGCCCCAGCGCGTAATTCCGCCGACTACGTCGAATCCTTCACCCTCCAATTTGCCGACCTCCAAACCGATTCGGTAAACCTGGAACTACGTTGGGCAAACACCGTGGTGAACATTCCGTTCACCGTGGAGGTAAACAAAAAGATCTCCGGGCAAATGGCTATGCTCCTCGAAACCCCCGCCAAGGTCCCCGACCAAACCTACTTCCAAGCTGCCGAATACAACCTGCACAACGGCGGTGATCTCGACGCCGCTCTCGCTTGGATCAACACCGCCTTGGATCAAAAAGCCGAGGACCCGCGCTACGGTTTATTAAAAGCCAAGATTCAGGCGGCGGCAGGCGACCCGCAGGCCGCGATGGCCACAATCAATCAAGCTCATGATTGGGCCGTGAATTCTAACAACGCCAACTACACCGGGCAGACCGACCTGTTCCGCCAATCACTGCGGTAGGTCTATCCACCTCAATTCATCCGGCGCGCTCACCCCAACCATGAAACGTCGCGACTTCATTTCCCTCACCGCCCCCGCCGCGGCCGCCTACCTCGCCGGCCCCACCACGTCGTTTGGCACCACCACGCGAGCCAGCGCCACCACGCGAGCCAGCGCCACCACGCGAGCCGTCGCCACCACGCAGACGGCCGCCGACGGCTTCTTTACGCTCGGCCGACGCGGCAACCGTTGGATTTTGCTCACCCCGGATCGCCAGCCCTTCTTTTCGACGGGTCTCAATCACATCGATTCGTCCTCACTCCGTTACCCGGAAAACCTGGCCCGCTGGGAACAGCACTACGATAACGATACCCTCAAGTGGATTCGCGAATCCGTCGCGCCGAATCTGCGGTCTTGGGGATTTAATTCCGTTGGCTGGGTACAGGAAATCAGCGTGCGCCAACACGCGCATACCCGAGCGTTTACCTTGGAGGAATATCGCGCACTCGAGATGCCCTTCTGTCACTTGTTACCCTTCATCGAGACCCACCAATGGAATCAATCGGACCGGAATCCCGATCTGTTTAGCCCGGCGTTCGAAGATTGGTGCGATTACGTCGCCCGGGCCCACTGCGGCCGCCTTCGAAACGAATCCCAGCTCATCGGCTACTTTTACTCCGATTGTCCCACTTGGGTGCATACCCAATCGTCCACCCATTGGCGGGGCCCCATGTTCGACCCCGAGCGCTTGCAGTCCGACGTCGGTCGGCAGGAGCTCTCGGCCATGGCGCGGCGCTACTACCAAGTCACGCATGATGCTATTCGGCGCTACGATCCGCATCACCTCATTCTGGGCGATCGCTACGAGGCCAATGCTCGCCTGCCACTCGAAATCATTAACGCCGCCATCCCGTTCGTGGACGTGCTCAGTTTTCAAGATTTCAAAAACCCGGTCGAACGCCTGCAATATTGGCACAATGCCACCGGCATGCCCGTCCTCATGGCCGACGGCACCGCCAACCGGGCCAAAGTCACCGACGAGAGCGGCACCTACCGCGAGGGCTCTTATGCACTCACCGACGGCAATTGGTATGCCGAAACCGTGGCCGGACTTCTTCTAAATCCCGGCGCGATCGGCGCCCACCTCTGCGGTGCCTACATCCGCAACCGACACCGCGGTCGCGGCCTGGTCGACGAACAAGAAATCCCCGATGAGATAGCGATTCATCACCTCAAAACAGCCCACGAATCAGTGAACCAATGGCTCGCGAAATTCGACGCATAGCCCCCCGGGGCGTTACCGAGCCTGCACCACCACTAGGTCACGCGGTCCACTCGGCCACTCGATCGCGGCGACCCGCGTCATCGTTCCATCAGCGTGCGTTTCGTAGATCGCCAGACGCGCGTCACCCGATTCGCTAATCAGTAGGTGCTTCCCGGCCGGAGACGTCGCTAATTTCACCGGGATTTTGCCGACCCGGGTCCGGTTGAGCAGGCTGAGTTTCCCATCCGCTTCCACGCGAAAGGTGAAGACGCTGTCTTCGTTACCCCCGAAGTCACGGACGGCCAGGTGCAACCGTTCACCGTCGGGCGACAGGACTAGGCTCGAACCACTGAGATCACGTTTCCCTTTTTCAAAAGGCGTGCGGCGCGGCATGCTCGTCGCATGTTGGCGGGCGGTCAGTTGGCCGTCATCACCGATAGCATAAACGCTCACGCCGAGTTGCTGCTCATTACTAAAATAGGCGATGGGCAACGTCGGATGATAAACCACATGACGCGGACCGAACATCACCGGTGGTTTGGCATCGAAAGGTTCGAGGGCACTTAACTGCCCCGTCTTCTCGTCAAACGCATACTGGAACAGGGCATTACTGTCTTTCACGCAGGGGACGTAGACGAAACGATTGTCTGGCGTCGTGATAATGCAGTGAGCCTCCAAATTCGGCGTTCTGGTCGAGGTGATCACCGCTCCCACTGCGGCATTCTCGTCGACCGCATGACTCGCCACCGCTCCGCTACCGTAGTGCGACGACAAAAAATACCGCCCCGTTCGATCCACGCTAATATAACCTCCGGGTTGGCCGACCCCGGTCTTCGCCGTCTGGCGCAAACTACCGTCGCCCATGATCTCGACCGTGGCCGCCACCGCGCCGCTCGCGGCCATTCCTCCGATAATGAGGTTCTTCCCGTTCGGATGCGCCGTCGCCTCGTTGGGCGAGAAGCTCAACCCCAAAGGCTTCTCCACCTGCAGACCGACACCAGCATCCGTGATCGTCACGCGCACGCTCAGCAGTTGATTGTTCTTCGTATCGGGAGCGAAAACGCGAAACACCTCGTCGCCAGATGAATTGAACCAACCGCCCAGTAGCAACGAGGTGAAAACGATCCGCCGAATGAAGGTCGGAAATCTAACAGACGGGGTGTCGGGCAATATCATGATTCAACGGCGTAAACTCAAACCACCGCAAATTCAAGACCCCCATTACTCCTCTCAATCAGAACTTCAAATCGCCCAACAAAAACGCTTTCGCTCCCGGTAAACCACCACGGGCAAGTTGCACGCTTACGCCGAGAATGAAATTCCACCTCGACAAGAATCTCTCTCCCCCGAAACCATCGGGGCTCTCTTTCCTGTCGGCACTCGCCCGTAGTCCGATACTTGCTACCCCAGATGCACACACCCACGCGCCAGCTTTCCTTCCTCGTTCTTTCCCTCGCTCTGACTCTCCCCGCCCCATTGACGGCTCAAGATTCAGCAGAAATGAGCGATGGTATCGTCATGATGGATGCCTTCAGCGTCTCAGCTTACGGCGGTAAAATCCCCATCATCGACGGCTTCACGCGCAAGGATTATCTTGGCGACAATCAGGTGGTTTTCGATTTCGCCACCTCATTCAATAAGCTGCTGCTCGGCTTCCACCGGAAATTGGTTTCGGACGAATTCAAACACATGAAGTTTCGCATCGAACTGGGCGAACGTTTTGAGCAGGAGATGAACGTGCTATCGCAGGCATTCGAGTTCCAAGAATTTAAACTCGATCGATCCCAATGGCTCCGACGAGAACGCTCGATCGTCGCTCGACTCATAAAAAAGCCCTTCTTCAAAATCGATGCTCTCGTTGCTTGGGATCTGGATCATCTCGCTGCAACCGCTCCTCAAAAACCGAATTCTAAATACGCGGATGACATTAATTTTAATCCTGAAACGCAAAGCTGGGAACGGCGCATCACCGCCAAATGGGACGTCTTTTACCAACGTAATCCCAACAACTTTAATAGTTCGTTTTTTACCAGTAAAGAACAGGGCCTTAATCTAGATACCCTGCGGGGGTTTCATTTCATCGAGAGAGGGCTGCCCTCTGAAGTGCCTTCCTACGCCTTCAAAGAAGTAAAACTCACCTACCCCATCTTCTACTCCAATGACAATATTACGGCGGAGGAACTCACTCGTTTACAAGAGACGTTTGTCGCCAACCTTTATTTTATCTACGACCCGTTTAGCTGGGTGGCCCGTCGGGACACCCGCTTCCGCGGTGGCTTTAACAACGAATGCCAGAGCCACATCAAAGGAGAGCGGATCTACGTCACTGATCGTAAATGGTTCGATCCGATTTTCGCTCGATTTCTCTCCGACGTAGTCACAATCAAACTACAGGGTGCCGAGGAGATCTACGCGCTGCACATGCTGACCAAACGTCTGGGCGAGTCGCCCCGCGCCCTCGGTATTGGCCTCGACGCGCTCAACTGGAACAAAGGGGAAGCCCGGGAAGCCCAAAACAAGCCCGAGTCGGTCATGAAACTGCACCACAAAAACAGCTGGGGCGTTCGCTACCTCTTGATCGATGCCTATCAACGCCACGGCGATGAGTTAGTTAATCGTCTGAAAACTCAACTCCTAGCGCAGAAAGAATCACGCCGGAATATAAACGGCCAAGCCATGATCGAAGCCATCATCGAGGAACTCTCAGGGCTTTCCTACGATAAGTTCGGCCAACGCGCCATGCGAGTGCAAGAAGCCCAATTGGCCAAATACCGGATTACCAAGTAGTGCCATCTCGGTCTCTCCATTACCCCTAAGTTCGCCGGGTGCAGGTGATATCTCGCCCCACCCTGAAGCCCAGTGGTGATGGAGTTTCTTCGACCTATATCCATTAATCCGCCGCCCCTCCCCGCCGCCGCCGCGAATTCGAGTCAGGTTAGAATGGTGCCGCCTCCGCACCCAGCTGGCTCGAGCGCAGCGCCATTTTCTCCGCTTCCGTCGATTCCCACCCTCAATCAACATTTGCAGAACTCGACGCCCTTAACCGGTCGGTGGCTCGAGGCCAATCGCCGAAACCTCCGGGTAGAATCCACCGATCACTACTGGGTCGGAGGCATGTTTCCCTGAAAAAACGGAAACTAGGGGAGGGAAAAAGCAATGTAACTATCGCCCTTGGCGGTGCCGAGCTTGCCGCCACCTGCCGCCACGACCACGAACTGTTTTGAGCCCACTTGATAGGTCGCCGGTGTGGCAAATCCAGGCGCGGGAAGCGCGTATTCCCACAACAACTGTCCGGTCGTCTTGTCGAAAGCACGAAACATTCCGTCTTTCGACGCCGCGATAAAAAGAAGCCCTCCCTCCGTGACGATCGGACCGCCATAATTTTCGGTTCCAGTTGGCGGATGCCCTTGATCAGAAAGCGTCTTAAACGCGCCCAACGGGATTTGCCAACGATGTTCACCGGTATTGAGATCGATCGCCGTAAGCGTTCCCCATGGCGGATTTATCGCGGGATATCCGTTCTGATCGACAAACCGGACGTAGCCCGCGAGTTCATAAGGAGTCTCAATACTGGAGTCTGGTTGGGATGCCTTCGTGCTGTCCTTTGGCGGTCCTTCGACTTTTTCTTGATTAAGCAGATAATCCAACAACACCTGAAGGTCCGCCCCGGGCAGCGCGGAGAAACCCGGCATCATGCCTTTGCCTGCCCTGATCACCATGGCTATCTCAGCCCGCGACAGGTGGGAGGAAACATCAACCAACGCAGGCACCTGGCTTGCGGCAATTCCCTGTCGCTCCTCACCGTGACAGGCCGAACAAAACAACCTGTATTGGCGAGCACCAGCCGACAGTTCATCGGATTCCACTGCTCGAGGCGTTTTACGCAAACGGGCGACCCATGCCATCTCGTTCGCATTGACATAGAGTACGCCGCCCGGATCCACCGCCGCCCCGCCCCATTCGGCACCTCCGTCAAACCCGGGAAAGAGGATGGTTTCTGTTTCGTTAAAAGGGGCGAATCGCTCGGTTTGAGCCGCGCGAAAGACCGCCTGAAGCTGGGCTCGATCCGGTGCCAGGCGGCCGATATCATCCACCTCCAGGGATTGTCGAGTGAACGGAGCCGGCAACTGCGGCACGGGTTGAGTTGGCCAAGCGATCTCACCCGCGAGCGAGGACTGCGGTGCCGGCACTTCATCGACGGGAAAAAGTAACGCTCCCGTCTCCCGATCAAACACGAATATGAATCCGGATTTGGTCACCTGGGCAACCGCATCGATCATGACGCTCCCCCGCCGAACCCGCAGCAGATTGGGAGGCGCTGGCAGGTCACGATCCCAGATATCGTGATGCACGAACTGGTAGTGCCACTTGAGCTCGCCGGTCCGCGCATCAAGCGCCAACAAGCAGTTCGCAAAGAGATTTTGGCCCGGCCGGTTTCCGCCCCAGAAGTCCGGTGCCGCGGAGCCTGTCGGGGCAAACACCAAACCACGGGCGGAGTCGAGCGCCATGCCCGCCCAACTGTTGGCTCCGCCGATTTCAGGATTTGTCAACGCTTCCGAAGACCACGTCTCACTCCCGGGGTCGCCCGGCAACGGTATTGTCCTGAAAACCCACTCCAAATCTCCACTGCGAATGTTGAAGGCTTGGATGTAACCCGGCGCGGCATTGGCCCGCTCGCTAACTCGCGTGGGCATGATGATAAGATCCTCAAAAACGGTTCCCGGCGTCGTCGATACCACCCACCGATCCTGAGCTTCTTCCCCTAGCCCCGCCTTCAGACTGACCCACCCCCGGTCGCCAAAGGTTTCAATAAGTCGTCCCGTAGCCGCATCCAGTGCAACCAACGAAGACCCCATCGCACAAAGGATACGACGATCAGCACCGTCTTCCCAAAACGCCAATCCACGCAGCGTTTGATGAGACCGTTCGCCGGGTGGCATAAAACGCCACTGCTCCACTCCATTGGATGCATCCAATGCGAATACTTGTCCATCGCCGGTCACCCCATACAGGACGCCGGCAATGATCAAAGGGTTGCACTGCATTTCGCCGAATACCCCGGTTTTGTATTCCCACGCCGGTAGCAGTTGACCCACGTTAGACTTGTTGATTTGCGCCAGACTGGAATAGTGGCTGCGCTCCTCATCACCGAGGTAGTTCGCCCAATCACCGGAGCCGGCAGGCTGCCCTGCCGTCGCGATTCCGGCCTGCAATACCAATGCAAAGAATTGAGCCCGCATGGCGATCATGCTTCACCACCCGTTCCGCACGCAAAATTCTCCAGGCCGGCGCAAGCAAACGGCCACGGATCCGTTGAAAAATCGCCCCTCACTGTTTTCTGCCCCGTGTCGCGACTCCAGTCCAAGCGAAGGATATTCGCGCTCAGCCCCATTCGCGTGGTTTGGGCAAACTCGATGAACCGCCAATTCATCGACAAATCCATCGCAATGGCGACGTCGCCGATTGGAGGAAATCCCATTATTCACCTTTCCGATCAACCACCTGAACTGAACCTGAAACGGCAGTGTGCACCGGAGCTGAACGGCCACTCCGAATGGCTGTCCAATATCGACGCTGTAACTCCTCCGCTTTCGCAATCTCGGCCGGCCCGACTACACCACTGGACAGCAGGTTGCGGGCCTCCCCTACATCCTCGGTCAGGTTAAACAACTGCACCCCGCTCCAATTCCATCGGCCCAACCAAAACATATCCCGCGCTTTTGTCCCCGCTGGACCAACCCCGCCGTAATTCGATCCATGGCCGTCCGAAAAAATGAGTTTCCATTCAACGCCCTCATCATCAATGTGTCGAATTGCCATGTGCCCCTGCTGTGAATTGTTGATCATTAGCCGCCGACTTGATCGCCAGTCCCCCGTCCCGAGGAACGCTGGCAACATATTCCAACTGTCGACGGCCTGTTCATCTGATAAAGGAATTTTAAGGAGACCCGCCATCGTTGCCATAACATCGGTCAAATCGATCAATTGATTCGAAACTTGATCGGCCGGAAAAGTGAATTGTCCGTTCTTCGGATCCCCCCACTGCGCCACAAGCGGCACCCGATGACCTCCTTCGTAAATCGAACACTTACCGCCATTCAACGGTTGGCCATCGATCCAACCCACCCCGTTGTAGCCGTCGAGGACCGCCTTGTCATAGCGAGCTCCGTTGTCACTCGTGAACATGATGATACTGTTCTCCAATTGACCGAGGCGCTCCAATTGCGCGGTGATCGCCCCCACTACGTCGTCAACTTCCGCGACAAAATCAGTATAAAGATACGGCGTTGTGCCAACCACATCCGGATGCGGCGTAGTCGGCACATGCGGCGAGTTCAAACAGACATACAGAAAATAGGGCCTGTCGTCGCCGGCGAACTCTTCGATCCTACGCACCGCGTCGTCTTGGATCTGGCGCGTCACCGTTTCGAGTCGGAACACCGGCCGCCCGGCTGGATTCGCATCCGCCCAACCGCCGCCGCTGTTGACCACATCCACTTCCGGAAAATAGTCTTTGGTCTCCACCCACACTGAATCAGGATGAGTGAAGTAGTCGTTCTTGAACATTTTCCACGGCGGATTGTTGAGGGCATCAAGATGACCAAATGAAGTCTCGAAGCCGCGCTCGGTCGGACCGTCTTCGATCTTTCGCGCCCAATCCGGCTGGTTACGTCGATCACTGGTCGCCCCCAACACGAGCTCGCCGGACGCGTCCCGCAAGTTGTAGCCGATATGCCATTTTCCGCTGAAGTGCGTGCGGTATCCGTTTTCCCGGAGCATGGTGGCGAGGGTTAACTGATCGTCAGGCAACCAAACATCATTGTATTCAACTTGGACATACTCGGGTCGATGGATGCGCACCACATGATTGCCCGTCAACAAGGAATAGCGGGTGGGAGTGCATTGCGCACTCGGCGCGTGCGCATTGGTGAAACGCACCCCGTGCCGCGCAAGGTGATCAATCGCCGGAGTCAGTGCCCGACCATCCTTTCGACTCACGCTGTGGTCGGGATTGTAGGCCGAGACGTCCCCGTAACCAAGATCATCAGCCATAATTATGATCAGATTAGGCGGGCGCGCGCCTGATCCATGGGAAACCGACGCGGCGGGCAGGTCGGCGGATGTAAACGCCAGAACAGCAGCGATCCGCAGGGTCCAACGATTCAGGGATTGGTGGAATTTGAGCGAGCTATTCATTTCACGAAAAGAGGTGCCGCGTGGCGGACGTGACCAAGATTAGAAGGACCAGGTCAGGGAGGTATGATAGCTGCGGGGGTAGCCCTGCATGTGTTCGCTCACTTGATAGATCTCGTCGGTGAGATTGCGGGCGTTGAGTCGCAGTAGGAAGTTATCAGCGCGCCCGAACCGGTAGGAGGCGAACAAATCGTAAGTCTGATAGCCGGGGAACTCGATGATTTGGTTACTCATGAACGGTTGCGCGATGCCGTCGGACACAGACTTGAAACCCGCGCCCACGGCTAAACCTTCGAGCGCTCCGTCGTTAAAGCTATATTTAACTAACAGGCCAATATTGTCATCAAAAACTCCATACAGCGGCTGCCCGACCCGGGCTGGATCCTCCGGGTCACTGGCAACCTCATGGTTCAGGTGGGTGAAGTTGGCCATCACGCTGAATGCAGGAGTGATCTGCCCAGTCATGCTCAGCTCGTAACCGTTCACATGCTCCTCCCCGGACTGGACTTGATAGGAATCGAGAATCGTCACGTTGCCCGCATCGCGCACCGAGATCGTTCGCACGATGTTCGAGTTATTGATCGAGAAGTAGGCCGCCGACGCCTGAACCCGGCCGTCAAGCAGGCTAGCCTTGATTCCCAAGTCGTAGCCGTCACCCAGCAGAGGCTGCGCCGCCCGGCTCGGATTGATTCCCGTAACCGGATCCCGGGGGTCTAGCAGCACATTATTCTGCGGCTGAAACGATTCGCTGTAGATTCCATACAGGCTGACATTCGGTCGCACTTTGAACACGACGCCGGCCTGATAGGTCGGACGATCCGTGGAGAGTTGCGTGGGACCGGCGGTGCCCGTCTGGTTGGTCGTTTCGGCCGATGCATCAGTTTGTCTCGCACCGAGCATCACGCTGAACTTCTCTTCCCACATTTTTGCGTGCATCACCGCGTAAAACGCCTTGGACGTATTTTCTAAAGCGTTGTGTACGGTTAGATTCGTGAACGTGCTTTCGTCGGGGTACACGATGTCCCAACTCGCCGGGTTATTCAACTGAAAGCCCACCTTGTTGTGCAGCGTACTGCGTCGGTTGCGACTGGTGGAGTCGTTGTAGTCGTAATCGGCCCCCAATAGCACGTTGAGCTTCAGCTCGTTGGAAAAATCATATTCCCCGAGCAGATTGGCCTGCAACCCCCGTGAGCTTTCCGTCGAATCGGTCCAGTTGTAGGCCACCGGGCGGTTGGCCTCAAACTTAGGGCCGGGGCTCGAATCGAGCACCACCACCAGCGCCTGACTAGTATTCTTTACCTCGATCTCGCGGTCGTTACCCGAACCGGCCACCCGCAGATGCCAATGCTCCGAGAGCCGCTGACTGTAGTCGGCATACAACGTGTCGTAGATTTGTTGATTGCCGGAGTTCTTCGGCCGAATGTTCCACGACGTCGGTATGCCCAGCCCCAACTCATAAAAGCTTGGAGCCAAGGCGTCGATGATCACCCCGTCGGCGTTACGTTGCCGAGTGCGGATCGGACTCTGCGACACCGCGTTCTCCTGACGATCCAAGTGAGTGTATTCCACAAACAGCTTACCTCCCGCCTCACCGAACGGACGCCACTCCACCGACGGCACGAACTCGATCGATTGACGGTTGGTATGGTCGGTGAAGTCTCCCGCATCGCGGTAAAACGCGTTGATCCGGTAAGCTAGGTTTTCCGAGAGCGGACCGGTCGAGTCCAAGGTGACCCGGTGATCATCCCAACTTCCTGTCTGTACGCTCAACTCCCGATGCTCCTTCCACTGCGGACGCTTCGTCAGCACGTTCACCACTCCACCCGGAGGAATCGCACCGTAGAGCATACTCGACGGTCCCTTCACTATCTCCACACTCTCAGTCGCGGGCAGGCTGATCCCTCCTTCCGGTGAAAATCGGAACCCGTTCTTCAAAATAAATGGCGTGTTGAAACCACGGATACGATAGCTCATGTTCTGACTCGTGCTCTGGAAGTTGCCGCTTCCCGCGTTCTCCGCCGACGCCGTATACCGTAGCGCGTCGCGCAGATCCGTTGCCCCCACGTCGCGCAACACCTCCTGCGGAATCACGCTCAACGCCACCGGCACGTCCAGCACGTCCACCTTGAATCTCGTCGCACTTGTCGTCTCGTTCGTTTGGTATCCTGTCCGCGAAGTGTCGGACACCGTGAAGGGGTCCATGGCCACAACGTCAGCGGATTCCATGGTGTCGGCATTTTTCGTCGTCTGCCCATGCGAGACGGAGAATATGAACATAAAAATAAGGGGGGAAAGCCGGAACCAACCGGCCCGCGAGATAGCAGCAATATGTGAGGTCATGGGATAGGGTAACGAGGATTGTGCGTCGACTAAGACGACAGACATTACGAAGAACCTTCACTCGCTCCTTTCCGCTAAAACTTTTTGCATTTTTAATCCCTCCCTCTCCGGAACGCTTAGCCCATGACGATTTTAATACCTGTATTTTATTTCGCATGGAATCCCATCAACCAGCCCCGGGACCCTTCGTGGCCGACTTAAAAGGACCAGGTCAGGGAGGTATGATAGCTGCGGGGGTAGCCCTGCATGTGTTCGCTCACTTGATAGATCTCGTCGGTGAGATTGCGGGCGTTGAGTCGCAGTAGGAAGTTATCAGCGCGCCCGAACCGGTAGGAGGCGAACAAATCGTAAGTCTGATAGCCGGGGAACTCGATGATTTGGTTACTCATGAACGGTTGCGCGATGCCGTCGGACACAGACTTGAAACCCGCGCCCACGGCTAAACCTTCGAGCGCTCCGTCGTTAAAGCTATATTTAACTAACAGGCCAATATTGTCATCAAAAACTCCATACAGCGGCTGCCCGACCCGGGCTGGATCCTCCGGGTCACTGGCAACCTCATGGTTCAGGTGGGTGAAGTTGGCCATCACGCTGAATGCAGGAGTGATCTGCCCAGTCATGCTCAGCTCGTAACCGTTCACATGCTCCTCCCCGGACTGGACTTGATAGGAATCGAGAATCGTCACGTTGCCCGCATCGCGCACCGAGATCGTTCGCACGATGTTCGAGTTATTGATCGAGAAGTAGGCCGCCGACGCCTGAACCCGGCCGTCAAGCAGGCTAGCCTTGATTCCCAAGTCGTAGCCGTCACCCAGCAGAGGCTGCGCCGCCCGGCTCGGATTGATTCCCGTAACCGGATCCCGGGGGTCTAGCAGCACATTATTCTGCGGCTGAAACGATTCGCTGTAGATTCCATACAGGCTGACATTCGGTCGCACTTTGAACACGACGCCGGCCTGATAGGTCGGACGATCCGTGGAGAGTTGCGTGGGACCGGCGGTGCCCGTCTGGTTGGTCGTTTCGGCCGATGCATCAGTTTGTCTCGCACCGAGCATCACGCTGAACTTCTCTTCCCACATTTTTGCGTGCATCACCGCGTAAAACGCCTTGGACGTATTTTCTAAAGCGTTGTGTACGGTTAGATTCGTGAACGTGCTTTCGTCGGGGTACACGATGTCCCAACTCGCCGGGTTATTCAACTGAAAGCCCACCTTGTTGTGCAGCGTACTGCGTCGGTTGCGACTGGTGGAGTCGTTGTAGTCGTAATCGGCCCCCAATAGCACGTTGAGCTTCAGCTCGTTGGAAAAATCATATTCCCCGAGCAGATTGGCCTGCAACCCCCGTGAGCTTTCCGTCGAATCGGTCCAGTTGTAGGCCACCGGGCGGTTGGCCTCAAACTTAGGGCCGGGGCTCGAATCGAGCACCACCACCAGCGCCTGACTAGTATTCTTTACCTCGATCTCGCGGTCGTTACCCGAACCGGCCACCCGCAGATGCCAATGCTCCGAGAGCCGCTGACTGTAGTCGGCATACAACGTGTCGTAGATTTGTTGATTGCCGGAGTTCTTCGGCCGAATGTTCCACGACGTCGGTATGCCCAGCCCCAACTCATAAAAGCTTGGAGCCAAGGCGTCGATGATCACCCCGTCGGCGTTACGTTGCCGAGTGCGGATCGGACTCTGCGACACCGCGTTCTCCTGACGATCCAAGTGAGTGTATTCCACAAACAGCTTACCTCCCGCCTCACCGAACGGACGCCACTCCACCGACGGCACGAACTCGATCGATTGACGGTTGGTATGGTCGGTGAAGTCTCCCGCATCGCGGTAAAACGCGTTGATCCGGTAAGCTAGGTTTTCCGAGAGCGGACCGGTCGAGTCCAAGGTGACCCGGTGATCATCCCAACTTCCTGTCTGTACGCTCAACTCCCGATGCTCCTTCCACTGCGGACGCTTCGTCAGCACGTTCACCACTCCACCCGGAGGAATCGCACCGTAGAGCATACTCGACGGTCCCTTCACTATCTCCACACTCTCAGTCGCGGGCAGGCTGATCCCTCCTTCCGGTGAAAATCGGAACCCGTTCTTCAAAATAAATGGCGTGTTGAAACCACGGATACGATAGCTCATGTTCTGACTCGTGCTCTGGAAGTTGCCGCTTCCCGCGTTCTCCGCCGACGCCGTATACCGTAGCGCGTCGCGCAGATCCGTTGCCCCCACGTCGCGCAACACCTCCTGCGGAATCACGCTCAACGCCACCGGCACGTCCAGCACGTTCACCTTGAATCTCGTCGCACTTGTCGTCTCGTTCGTTTGGTATCCTGTCCGCGAAGTGCTCGTGACCGTAAACGGATCCAAATTAATGATTTCATCCGCGTGACGGCGGCTGTGGGAGGGAGTCACTTGCGGTTTCGGTTCAACTCGTCTCGAAGAGGCCTCCTCGGAAGGAGGCATCGCTCGAATGGCAAATGCGCCAGATCTTCCCTCTTCAAACGCAAACAACCCTGTGTCACGAACCAATAGATTAAGTGCTTCTTGTGGCCGCATTTCACCCATCACTTGACGAGTGTACACATCTCCTACGGATTCATCCCGAAAAACCACTTCACAACGCGCCTGTCTTGCAAAAAGTTTCAGCGTATTTCGGGCCTGACCTTCAGGAATGCGGAATGTAACGACAGCGCTGGCGGCAATCAGCTCAGGGGCGAGCAAAACAGCCACCAACGAACCGATAATAGTCACACGGAAACCTCTGTTCCGCAGCAGAAAAGCTAGGATCCGTTTCATTGGGGTTTGAAACTCGAAACTGAAGACTCAGCACCGGGAGTTCAACCCACCATAACACCCAAGAGATAAAAATGTCTAAATACGGAGGTCGTCACTCACTCTGCGTTACTTAGAATAATACGGTTCTCCCCAATCCTCGTCGCCTGGATCCCAAAATTCGATTCCATCAATCGGACGAAACCTTCGATATTATCGGATCTAAATGTCGCGCTGAGGGATAAGTCGGCGAGTTTCGAACCCTCGATCGTGATCTGGATGCCGTTGCTCCGATTAAACTTAGCGATTATCGCAGAGAGTGGTGCCTTTGTGAAATCGAGCCATCGAGGCTGCCAGGCCAATCGTTCATCAATCTCATCAGCCGTTAAGCCGATGACGCGAGGTTCATTGGCATGAGGCAAAAGCGCAATGATTGTGTATTGACTTGCTCCGACGAGCGCCCCCGCCTCGCCGCCCAACGACGATTGCGGCTCCACGCGCACTTGGCCTTCCGTAACCAAAACTTCGACGGTGGAGGCGTCGAGTCGGACATTGAACACGGTACCAACAGCCCTGACTGCCACTCCGTTCGCTTCCACAATAAACGGGAGGGAAGCATCATGAACCACGCTGAATGTAGCCTCGCCTCGATTCAATTGCACCCGGCGCTCATCCTTCGAATAGTTCTCCGTCACCTCGGCTCCGCGATTCAGCGAGACGACCGAGCCATCCGACAACGTCCGCTCCTCTATTAATGCAACCGTTTCGATTCGCGGCGGTGCGGAAGAATCGACCAACTGCGCAGTAAGTTTCTCCTTCGGATTCCACAAAAACACCCCCAAAATTAAGGCAGCAGCAACCGGCATCACCCATTTTAATGGCCGGATGATACGATCGCTAAGTGGGCGCAAAAGTTCGGGATCAGGAATTGCGCTCAGCGACGTTTGCAGACCCGCAAGACGATCAAGTTCTTCCCACCCCCACCGATGTTCAGCCCACGCCTCCGAGTGATGAGGATCCAGCGCCAACCAAGCATAGAATTCGTCCTGCTCCGTCGCCGTTATACCACGATCGTGCCGAAGCGCCCATTCCGCCGCCTGTTTCTCCCCGAAATCATCGTCGCCTAAATTTGAAGATGCCATTTTCATTTTCGGACCCGACGGCCATAACCATGACTACGAAAGTAACCGATGCATTTGCGCAATCCAATTGCCCCCTGTGCTTCTACCGTATGTTCTGAAATTCCCATTTTTTCAGCTACTTCCTTCTGGGATAGTCCGTATATCTTACGCAGAGTGATAACTTGGCGGCACCGGTCTGGCAGCGATTGGATTGCATGAACCAAAAGCTGGAGGTCTTCCGCGTGGGAAATTGATTCCGGGATACTCTTCGTGTCGTCAACCACATGGCTGGTGTCCATTTCCGCCCCGTTCTCCGGACGTTCGTAACGCAAGTGTCGTAAGCGATTTAGTGCCAAGTTCCTTGCTGTAACATAAAGAAACGCCTTGGCGCATGCAATCGATCCCGTTCTCCGGGTGCGTAACAACCTAGCGTAAGACTCCTGCACCAAATCGTCCGTGTCACCCAGAGTCGGAAAGCGTTTTTTCAACCAAGATCGAAACGCCGGCTCCAAGGGCTGAACCTCCTTAGAAAACCAATCAGCTGTGGTTGGATCGTGGGGGGGCATCAATTTGTAGGACTGGATTTTAACATAAAGACTGCCACTACTGGGACACCCGATACCGTATCTTCCGTTAAGGAAAAATTGAGATAATCAAATTCTTTTAAAAAACAATTTTCCCAACCCGCCGGAAATCCGTCCCTCACCTGCTCGGGGCGCATAAGTGACCTAGAAGCGGTGCCGGGATGTCCCCCACGCTGGTTCGAGTCTCCAAACTCAGTTTGCCTCCCGCCCCGATCCGAAAAGTGAACCCGCTGTCTTCGTCTCCACCGAAATCTCGCACCGCGACAAACAACCGTTTGCCAGCGGGAGAAACCACCACACTCGAAGCGCGCAGATCTCGTTTACCCGCCGCGAATGGAGATTTTCGTCGCAGAGTCGTCACATGCGCCAACCCCATCAATTGCCCATCGTCGCCAAGCTGACAAACGCTGACGCCGAGCTGGTGTTCATTGCTAAAATACACGATCGGCATCGAAGGATGATAAACCGCCTGTCGCGGTCCGAACATCGCCGGCGGTTGCCCATCAAAGGGCTCAAGCGAGTTCCGGCGCCCCGTCGTTTCATCCAACGCCTATTGGAAAAGCGCGTTGGTATTCTTTACGCAAGGGAGGTAAACAAACCGATTATCCGGCATTGTGAGGATACCATGGGCCTCTCGATTTGGCGTCTTGAGAGAAGTCACCATCTACCCGACCGCCCCATCCGGCTCGGTCCGGCAAGTCGCGACGACTCCAGTTCCATACGGTGCGGTCATGAAAAAGTGCCCCGTGCGATCCCCCCTCACGTCACCCCCTTGCAAATCACCATTTCCGAGTGATTTCGCCGGTTACCCCTACGATGTTCCCTCTTCGGCACCACTTACGACAATCCGAATTCCGTCGGGATGCGCGGTTCTACCACTCGGTGCAAACGACAGACCCAACTGAGCCTTCATTTTGATCGTCACCGTCTCGATGTTCGCCTCCTCTGACAAATGCAGCACCTGCCCACTTTTTTTGATCCGGGGCAAAAACATGAAATTGCTCTGCCCCAACCATGGCGGTCCAACTCAGCACCATCAGAGCACCAAATCCGAGTCCTTTACCTCGGACTAAGTATTGGCGACGAGAAAGAGAGGTCGCCAGCATGATCGCAAATCTGCCGTCCTCCTTCTACCGCATCAAGACCCTGCGGTTACAAAGATCCCATCTCGGCTCTATCTATTAAAAAATCTGACCTCAATGGCTACTTATTCGCGTATCCTCAATCAATTCGCCGTCGTAAAAATTAGCGTTAACGCCCTCCCTCCATTCCGTAAGTGACATTATTGAGCTCCACTCCACCACGTAAAAAAGCCGTGCTCTACCACCCTGTTTTTTCCGATTTTGGCGGCGGAGAAATGGTGGCGGCTTGGACCCTGCAGGTTCTGCAGGAAAGTCACGACACGGTCCTATGGTGCGACCAACAACCCGATTTCCAGCGCGTAGATGCGCGCTACGGAACAAGTCTGGCGGAACGCCCACCCACCGTCGTGCTGGGCCTTTCCAGGCGGGCGAAACTGATTCAAAGGATATGGCCGGGCCGTGGCTTATTGCTGCAACGTGCCCTGCTCATCGGGGATCTTACTCGCTTGGATAAAAGCCTCAAACCCACGATCTGGGTCAGCACTTTCAACGAAACATTGCTGCCTCGTCCAGGCATTCAATACATCCATTTTTCGACTACACCTCACAATAAATACGCGCCGAAAGAGTGGTCATGGCTGCGGCGCAGTTTGTGGCAGAGCGCCCAGAAACTGTCGTGGTGGATTGGTTCGGGATTGAACCTCTCCGTGGCGGCCCCAACCCATCGCTCCATAACCAATTCGGCCTGGACCGCCAACAGCTTGCTTGAACGGACGGGCCAAGACTCCCTCGTCGTGCACCCACCGGTGCCGCCTTTCGCGCCGGGCCGGCCTTGGGCTGAACGCGAGGACCGCGTAATTTTTCTCGGGCGCTGGAATCCAACCAAACGCATGGAGGTCGCTGTCGACATCGTCGCCCGGGCCCGGGAAAACGGAGCCAAGAATCTTCGCCTCGCCTTTGTCGGATTCTGGGATGCGGAAGATTGCGTGCGCGAGCAAGTGCTCCGGCACTGCGCGGGGCGCCATTGGATCGAATGGCACGAAAACCTCCCGCGCGACGAACTACAGGAACTTGCGGGACGCAGCCGCTACGGCCTGCATGCCATGCGAGATGAACACTTTGGCATCGCGATTGCCGAAATGATGACCGCGGGATGTATCGTGTTTTCTCACAACTCCGGCGGTCCTGCTCATATCCTGGGCGATGATCGCCAACTCTACCGGGACGCCGATGAGGGCGCAAAGCGGATAGGTGATGTAATCGCGTCTCCCGCGCTCCAATCAGAGCTGCACGAAAAAGCCCTCCCTCGCGGGCGGCACTACTCCCCCACCGCATTCTGCGATACCATGCGAGCGGAGATCGAAGCAATCGAAGACGCTGAGCGGAAATGAATCAATCCCCTGAAAACTCCGCAACATACCCATCTCCGTTTGTTTTTGTCCGGGTGCCTTTTTTCACTTAGCTAAAGGCTCCCCCCGGTTCTACCCCATCATCCCCATGCCCCCACCACCCGAGTCCGTCTCTCGACGCACCTTCCTTCAGCGCTCCAGCGCGTTCGCTGCATTCTCCATTCTTCCTTCTGGC